>SAMEA3663125__coassemble_161_pt1 | contig 30063 bp, 25 predicted proteins | sample SAMEA3663125__metabat2_low_PE_016 | metagenome-assembled genome bin SAMEA3663125 (sample SAMEA3663125) | pig gut metagenome | biome: pig gut; feature: pig-associated habitat; material: faeces | place: Denmark | collected 2012
ATACAAATATTATTTCAATTACCGTCATTTTTTTATTTTTGCGAAATTGCATCTATGAAACCCTATCGTTTACTTTTACTAACCTTGTCTGTATCAATACTTTCCTGTACCGGAAACAATAGAATCGAGACCCCGGAAGACACCCGTGAGGTCCAGATAGCCCCGATATCTTTGGCAAAGGCTGAGTCGGAGGCCGCTGAAATAATTTCGGATTTTTCTTTTGAATTGTTCAGGAAGGTTTATTCGTCTCATTCAGAAGCGGATTTGCTGATATCGCCATTGAGCGTTGCGATGGATCTGTCCATGATAGCCGGAGGGATGACTGCCGAGGCGAAGGAAATCATCGCCAAGCTGATTGGAATTGAAGGCCTTCCGAGCGATGTCATTGAGTCTTATTATCAAAAACTGTGCAAGGGGTTGTCTGCCGTTGATGCGGACTCCCGTTTATGTTCTGCCAATTCCGCCTGGTTTGACGATGGAACGATAGTGGACAATTCTTATAAGACTGCCCTTGAAAGCACTTTTGACGCGTATGTCAATACGCTTGATTTTCAGAAGCTTGGTTCTGCAGACATTATCAACGGCTGGTGCTATGACAAGACCGGAGGAATGATTGAAGAGATTGTAGGTGCCGAAACACTGAGATCGCTGCAGGCTCTGATCCTCAACGCAATCTATTTCAATGCCAGGTGGGCATTCGAGATGCAGCTGGACGGCGATGTTCTCAATACTGAAGGCGAGTTTAAATACGCTGAAACTGAGCAATTTCGTATGCTGTCATTGCCTTTCGGCAACGGTTGCTACGAAATGCTGGTCGCCCTGCCTGTGGGACAATTCTCCCAGATGGTCAATTCTCTCTCCAGCTCCAAAATCAAGGAGATGAAGCCGGCGATGGTCAGGGCAAGAATCCCGAAGTTCCGGACCGGAACTTCCGTTGACCTCACAAAAGACCTGGTCGAAATGGGTCTTGCTACTGGAGCCTCGCGCTTCGACATTGGCACGATAATGCAGAAAACCTGTTTTGAAGCGAACGAAAAAGGCGCTCAGGCCGCTGCCATCACCGGAGGAATGATTACTTCTCCTGGAGAGGATCCGGAGTGGATTGAATTTGATGCGTCAAACAGGTCCTTCCTGTATATGATTTACGAGAACAGTTCCTCTTCCGTCATCTTCATCGGATGCAAAAAGGACTAACCCGAAATGACATTACGAACATTCTGCTTGATTGCAGCCATCAGCCTCGCCATTCCGCAAGTATCCCTTGGGCAGGACCACCACGAAATCTTCACCACACTCTCTGACATGGATGTTCCGTATCGGATTCCTGCCATCGCGGCCCTTCAGGACGGAAGCCTCATCTGTGTTGCGGACTATCGTTGGTCCGGCGCTGACATAGGCCTGGTAAAAGACGGGCGCATCGACCTTATGATGCGCATAAGCCGTGACAATGGAAAAACCTGGGAAGATGCATGCCCGCTTATCGAAGGCAAGGGCGCGCAGTCCGGAGACTTTATGAATGTAGCGTATGGGGATCCTTGCATAGTCGCAGACAGGGAAAGCAGTAAAGTATTGATAATGAGCTGCGCAGGTAATATGTCCTTTCTTGACGGGACTCGCGGGCTACACCAGGGCATAGCCAGGTTTTACAGCAATGACGGCGGAAGAAGCTGGAGCAGGCCGGAGGATATCAGCGAAAGCATATACCGACTCTTCGACAAGGGCCGATTCGGTCCCGCCCGTTCGATGTTCATTGCTTCGGGTCGCATCTTCCAGAGCAGATACATCAGGAAAGGAAGATATTATCGACTCTATTGCGCTGTGCTTCAACAGATTGAAAATGGAGATAGAATGAATTTCGTTCTCTATTCCGACAACTTCGGGAAAAGCTGGAAGGTACTCGGCGGAGTGGACAACCCGCCAATAGAAAAGGACGCAGACGAGGCCAAGGTCGAAGAATTGCCTGACGGCAGCATCCTTATCAGTTCGCGCACCGACAGAAATGGACGGAATTTCAACATTTTCCGATTCACGAATGCCAGACGGGCGGAAGGCCGCTGGGGAAAAATGGCTCATTCCGGCATCGAAAACGGCGGAGTGCACTCCGAACGCAACGCCTGCAACGGCGAACTGATGTCAGTTCCTGTGACGCGGACAAGCGATGGCAAAAGAATGCACCTGCTGCTCCAGTCCCTGCCTTTAGGCCCGGGACGCAGGAACGTTGGCATATATTTCAAAGCTCTGGATAACGATGACATATGGTCCTCGCCCGAGAAGCTGGCAGCAGATTGGGACGGGCCTTTCAGGGTTACGGAACTGGGCTCGGCGTATTCAACAATGGTATTGCAGCCGGACTCAAGCATCGGCTTCCTTTACGAAGAAAGCACACACTTCAAGTCATGGATTGCCTATACGATAGTTTACAAGAAACTGAGCGTGGAGGAAATTACGGGAGGGAGATACCGGAATTGAAAACTAAGAGCGGGTTTGGTGGCTACGCTTTTGGTGACGGTGCAACTGCCAGGAATTATAGACATTGTGCCAGATGCTGTAGAATCCGCCCGCAACGCTGACTGCCGGCGTCAGAAAGGTGTATCCCACCCAGATTGCAAAGACAGTGTTTTTCTGTCCAAGTGCCTGCGAGGCAGAAATCTCGCAGCCGTAGCGGCGACCTATGGCACGACCGGCAGCGAATTGGAAAATGCAGGCCAGAAGCGAGGCGAGGGCTGTCTCGAGTATGACTGCAAGACCGTTGCTGCTATGCATTATCTCTCTGGTACTCATAGTGATTGCGAGTGTAAGCGATATTCCCCAGATATAAAATGCGAGATCGCTTTTGCTCACGAGCCAGGAGTGCAGGCGCGGCAAGAGAAAGCGAACCGCCATCGCGGCTATGAAAGGTAGTATCAGAAGAGGAAATACCTTATACAGGATTTTCAGAAAGGCGTCAAGGAATGTAGCGGCAGTGTCTGGATGGACAAGTGGCACAAAGAGCGGAATCAGTATAGCTACGGCAAAATTAATGATTATCGTGTATGTAACCACCTCAGCCACATTGCCTCCCAGCTTTCCTGTCATTACGGCGCAGGCTGTTGCGGTAGGGCAGATTAGGCATAGCATTGCGGCTTCCAGGGGTTGCCGGATATTGTTGATAAATGCAGCGACGTTTCCGGAAGACGAATCGGCCCAGCAGACCAGAAGTGCAATGCCTATGAAACTCAGGCTTTGTATCAGCAGCAGCCAGAACTGCCATCGGTGGGGTTTGAGTTCGCTCGGCCGTACCTTGCAGAAACTTAAGAAGAGCATCACGAACAGCAGCAAAGGCTGAACAATCTTGCATACCCGGTGCAACACAGGGCCGTAAGCATGGATGGAGGGCAGGGCATCATATGCAAGGTAAGCAAGCACGCCCACGGTCATTCCTATGACAAGGAACCATTCCTTGATGAATCTGATGATTTTATCGGCCATTATTTATCTTTTTCGCCACTTTCGAGGCGCAAAGTTAGTTTATTTCGCGGATAATTGTATATTTGTATTTTGCAATTGATAGTTAGGTAGTACAAATAATTGGAGATGAACACCATTCAGCCTGAATGCCAGAGCAGTGACATTGTCAGAAAGCAGATTTTGGATAGCGCCGAGGAGATTTTCTCGGTCATGCAGCAGCGCGAGAGCCCGGAGAACGTTCAGCGTATCAGGGACGCATTTATCTTTGCAGACGAGGCGCACAAACTTCAGAGACGCAAGTCCGGAGAACCATATATCATTCATCCTGTGGCAGTTGCATTAATTGTCGCAAAAGAATTGGAACTGGACACAAACACTGTTATCGCCGCCTTTCTCCACGACGTCGTGGAAGATACAGACAGGACCATAGACCAGATCAGGGAACGCTTCGGCGATGACGTCGCTTATCTGGTCGACGTAGTCACCAAGAAAAAGAAGGACCCGAGCGCAAGTTCCAAACAGGTGGAGAATTTCAAGCAGATACTCGAGTCCGTAGATTACGACGTGAGGGCGCTGCTCCTCAAACTGTCCGACCGCCTGCACAATATGCGCACGCTCAGCAGTCTGACGCCGGCAAAACAGATGAAAATTGCGGGAGAAACCGACTTTTTCTATGCGCCGCTCGCCAACAGGCTGGGTCTTTACTATGTCAAGTCCGAGCTCGAAAACCTGTCGTTCCGGTACAGGTCTCCGAAAGAATTCGCCCGTATAGAGAGGCAGCTCGAGCTTGATGCGGAGAGGACCAGGGGAACGGTAGAGCTGTTTTGCTCAGAAGCATTGGAACTGCTTAAGGCAAAGGGAATTAACGTGCGCATTGAGGTACGTTACCGTAAGCCTTACAGCATATGGAAGGCGATGAACAAGTCGGGAATAGACTTCCGGCACGTTGATTTTAAGCACTACATACGCATCATCTACACGCCGTGCCAGGGATGGTCCGAAAAAGTTGTCAGCACTTATATTTACGGTCTGCTGACCAGCCATTTCAAAGAGAGGCCGGGAAGCGTTTCCAACTATATTGACAGTCCTAAGGACAACGGATACCAGAGTTTCCACGTGAAGTTGCTGAACCACTCGGGAGTGTGGGAGGAACTCCACATTTCTTCTGAAAGGATGATAAGGCATTCAAGGCTGGGTTGCATCGTGGAAAGGGAAGAAGGTGGGGCAAGCCTCTGGCTGGACAGGTTCCGCGTGCTGCTCAAGGATCTCGCCCGTTACAGCAATGAGGTGGACTTCATGGAAGGTCTGCGGTCATCGTTCTACAGCGAGGACATCGTAGTGTTTACGCCTGACGGCAAGGCAGTTACGCTTCCAAGCGGAGCAAGTGCCATCGATTTTGCGTACGAAATCCATTCCGCACTCGGCGAACACGCCAAATACGCCCGCATCAACGGCAACCTGGCTTCCGTCAAGAGCGAACTGCGCAGAGGAGATTGCGTGGAGATAGGTTCAGACCCGGGGTGCATTCCTGACTCAAGCTGGCTTGAATGTGCAAAGACCTACAAGGCAAAGAGATGCATCAATTCTTTCCTGAAGAACTGTCACAAGCTGGGATTTGAAAGATGTCCTATCTGCAACCCGCTCCCGGGAGACGAGGTGATAGGATTCAGAATAACACCAAACAAGTTGCTGCTGCATTCGCGCAATTGTTACGAAGCGATAAAAATGGCCTCGGAGAGAGGCGACAGCATAGAGGCAATCAACTTCGAGCCTAATCCTGACATTCTATATCCTGTCAGCGTAAGCATCACTGCAATAGACAGATATCATTATCTGAGGGATGTCATAGACAGCATAACCGAGAGGCATCATCTCTCCATCGATACCCTCAACACCGAAACCGTTGACAACATCGTGCACACGAACCTTAAATTCTCCGTACACTCGACAAACGAATTCCAGGAAGTTGTGTCACACATTGCGGGTATAGAAGGCGTTGACGAGGTGCAGTACAGCCAGTTGCCTTCCGAGAACTAAGCGCGATCAGGGGCATAGAGAAAATAATGCAAAAAAAATGAAAAAAATTTGTTTTTTCAAATAAAGTAACTACCTTTGCAATCCCAATTGAAATGGAGGACTCGTTAGCTCAGTAGGTAGAGCATCACACTTTTAATGTGGGGGTCTCGGGTTCGAGCCCCGAACGGGTCACGAGAATTGAAATAATGCTTCCTTAGCTCAGTTGGTAGAGCACCTGACTCTTAATCAGGGTGTCTAGGGTTCGAGTCCCTAAGGGAGCACAACAGAATCGCCAAGTGATTGTTCATCAGTCACTTGGCGATTTTCTTTTTCTCAAGCGCTGGCTGGTTGCGGGGTTGCAGGGTGCATTGAAGATTGATTCTTGCAATCATTCGCGGGGAGCGTTTTGCGCCTCAGTGGAAGATTTTGGAAAAAAATGTAATAAAATGGAAAAACATAAGCAATTTTTACTATCTTTGTCCCTGCGTATAAGAATTTTGGTATGGTCACGTTTATCGGCAAATACTGCTCTAAGATTGACGACAAGGGAAGGATGGTTTTCCCTGCGCCGTTCAAGGGTTTGTTGTCTGCCGGGGACGATATGAGGTTTGTTGTCAAGAAGAGTATTTATGACAACTGTCTGGAGATGTTCACCTTTGAGGAGTGGAGTCGCCAGAGCGGAAAGATCAAGGACTCTCTTGACTTTTTCAATCCCGATCACAATCTCTTTTGGAGGGAGTATCTGCGTGATTGTGTGATTGTTGAGCCGGATGCGAAATATGGGCGCATTTCGATCAGCCGAGAACTTCTTGACGCTGTTTCCATTGACAGGGAAGTGGTTTTCTTCGGCGTTGACTTCAAGATCGAAATCTGGGCAAAAGAAGCATTCGAGAGCAGCAGTATTTCCAATGAAAATTACATCGCCATTGCAAGAAGCCTCGCCAGAAAGTAAGGGGGTCTGCAGCGATGAGTCAATACCACAATCCAGTATTATTAAAGGAAAGCGTTGATGCCCTGTTCCCGGCAGGCACCTTTGGCGGTGCGGTGAACAGCTGCAACGGCGTGGGAGGATGCTTTGATGGCATTTATGCCGATGCGACTTTCGGCGGTGGCGGGCATAGCAGGGAGATACTTTCCAGGCTCGGGCCAAGCGGCCGTCTGATCGCGTTTGACAGAGATGCGGATGCCCTTGCCAATTCCATTGACGATGAGCGTTTTACACTGATACATAACAATTTCCGTTTTATCTACAATTATTCGCTGATTGAGGCTCCCGAAGGTTTTGACGGCATACTTGCCGACCTTGGTGTGAGCTCACATCAGTTTGACACTGCCGAGCGAGGATTTTCATTCAGGTACAATGCCGAGCTCGACATGCGAATGAACGTGCAGGGCGGCAAAACTGCTGCCGACGTTGTCAATTCTTATACGCAAGAAGAATTGGAAAGGATTCTGAAACTCTACGGAGAAGTGGACGGAGCGCGCAGGATTGCCGGACTGATAGTTTCGGCACGCGCACAGCGGTCCCTTCTCACGACCAAAGACCTCGACAACGCGATTGCTCCCGCCCTGCCGTCTTTCGCTGAACACAAGACCCTCGCCCGCATCTACCAGGCTCTCCGAATCGAAGTCAACGGCGAGATGCGTTCTCTGGAAAAATTCCTCCAGGGAGCGGCCAGGGCACTGCGCAAGGGCGGAAGGCTGGCGGTAATCACCTACCACTCGCTCGAGGACAGGATGGTGAAGAATTTCATCAAGACGGGAAACATAGACGGAATTGAGCAGAAGGACGTATTTGGGCGCAGCAGCGCACCTTTGAAGGCGGTGAACCGCAAGCCTGTCCTGCCGTCCGAGGACGAAATCAGCGGCAATACCAGAGCCAGAAGCGCCAAACTCCGCGTGGCCGAAAAGATTTGAGGGAGGAAAGATGTATGAGAGAGCTGGTTGAAAGAAAGTGGAAGCTTGCCGACATAGGACGATTCTTCAAGAACAGTTTCAAGGCGATACTGAAGGGACAGTTCCTATTGCGGATGAATGTAGGCAAATACTTCGTACACATAGTATTTACATTTTTCCTCATGGCCTTGGTCATCTGGATTTCGCTTATGATAGAGGGAACGATGGCAAAGGTGGAAAAGAACAAGAAAGTTATCGAGAACCTCAGGATAGAGAACGCTCAGAAGATGTATGACGCAGAAAGTCTGATGAGGCGTTCGACAGTGGAGGCCAATCTCGGAAGGATGGGATCGGAAGTAAAAGAACCGGAAAAAAGAGCAACAGTACTTAAATAACGACAATGGCAATCATCAGAAACAGGAATGGCAGGAACAAGAGGGACCGTATGGGCTTCGTGCTTTATATGGTCTATATTCTTGTGCTCATTGTCTGGGTGGTTGTTATTTTCAAGCTGTTTTACATCCAGTGGTTCTGGAGTCCGGACGAGAGGATTTACGACGCGCTGACACCAAAGATTACCAAGGAAGAATTTGTCCCTGAGAGGGGGGACATCCTGGATTGCGAGGGCAGGAAGCTGGCGCTGACGCTGCCGAGATATCAGCTCTGCGTCGATTGCACCGTGCAGAAAAAGGCGCACAGACAGAGGGCGGATTCGAAGTACAAGAAGGACAAGAAGGCAGCGGACGAGATGTTCCGCAGACTTGAGAACGATTGGAAGAAAGAAATGAGGGAGACCTGCCGCGAGGTTTCCGTGATAGTGACGGGGAAAAGGTCCGACGATCTGTATAACAGGATATGTGCGGGACGCGAAGAGGGCGTGCAGTACATTCGCATAGGCAAACCAGTTGACAGGAACGCCTACAATGCCGTAATGAATCTCGATCTTCATAAAAAGAAAGGAAAGAACTATACCGGACTGTATTTCGAGAGCGAATACACCAGGCGCTACCCTTACGGCACGCTGGCACGCAGAACCATAGGTTTTGTCCGCAGCAACAACATCAAGGACACCAAGAACAACCATATAGGCATAGAGGGCAAGTTCGACTACGAACTTCACGGCAAGACCGGTGTCGGATATGTCAGGAAGACCGACAACGGAAAGATACGGGACAACGACAGCATATATGTCGAGGCTGTGGACGGAAACGATGTAAGGCTCACGATTAACATTGATTATCAGGAAATTGCCGATAGGGCTCTGCGCGAGCAGGTGGAAGGAAGAAACGACATCAAGGGTGTAACCCTCGCACTGATGGAAGTAAGGACCGGCGCTATCAAGGCCATGGTAAACCTGGTAAGGGACCCTCAGACAGGCGTTTATGAGGAAAGCCAGAACCTTGTTGTCGGCCGAAGGAACGAACCCGGTTCAGTATTCAAGACCGTTACCCTTATGAGCGTGCTTTCGGACGGCTGCATCAAGTCTCTGGACGAGATGATTCCGGTTGGCGACGGCACAGTCGAGGGCACCAACATCAAAGACCAGCACATCAAGGACGACTATGTTGCAAAGGGAAAGGATGCCATCTCCGTCATAGACGGTTTTAAGATTTCGTCCAACTATGTATTTGCCAAACTTGCAATTGACAATTACTACGACGACCCGGAGCAGTTCCTCGACAACATAAGGTCCTACAAGCTCGGAGCAGCGTTTGACTTTGACCTTGAAGGACTTGCAGAGCCCGGCCTTCCTGAGCTCGCAAAGAAGGGAAGACACAGGGACAAGATGAATCCTAACGACCTGGGAAGACTCGGATTCGGTTACGTGAGCGAGCTGACTCCGCTTCACGTGCTGACATTCTACAATGCCATAGCCAACAAGGGCAGGATGATGAAACCGTATCTGGTAGAAGCGATAGAGCGCAACGGGGAGACCGTCAAGAAGATGGGTCCGTCCGTGCTCAACTCCGGGATCTGTTCAAAGGCCGTGGCTGACACGCTGAACAGGGCCCTGCTCGCCGTAACTTCTGACGGAACTGCTAAATGGAGTCTTAGAGGATGTTACTGCAACGTTGCCGGCAAGACCGGAACCTCATTCGGGGTAGTGCCCGGAGGCGGATACCAGACAGAGGACAGGAGAAAGTACTACCAGAGTACCTTCGTGGGATATTTCCCGGCTGAAAAACCGGAATATACGATAATAAGCACCCTTTACTCGGAGCTGAGCCTCACAGACAGCAGCCTGCAGGGCGGCGGCATCCCGGCAAGGGCGGCAAAAACAACCATCAACGGAATATTCAACATTGACCCTGCATTCAGGGAAGTATTGTACAAAGCAGAGTAAAAGTCTATGATACTGAGCGAATTGATAAAAGATTTGGACTGCATCTCCATCAATGGAGGCAATACCGGCTGCGAAGTCAAGGGCGTCACGAACGATACGCGTGAAGCCGGACAAGGCTGGGCATTTGTTGCGGTTACAGGTTGCGGCAACGACGGGCGCCAGTACATAGGACGCGCAATTGAAGCAGGTGCCTGCGCCATTATCGGAGAAGGGCTGGACACTTACATGGAAGCCTGTTCCGACTCCGTATGCTGGATAGAAGTTGAGGACAGCCGTCTTGCAGTCGCCACTGTAGCGGACAGATTCTACGACCATCCAAGCGGCAAACTCAAGCTGGTCGGCATAACCGGGACCAACGGGAAGACCACGACTGTCACCCTGCTATACAATCTTTTCCGCAGTCTCGGATACAAGTGCGGACTGCTTTCCACCATAGCCAACTATGTGGGTGACAAGCGTTTGGAAACAGCCAACACGACCTCCGACCCTGTAACGATAAACCGCCTGCTCAACGAAATGCAAGAGTGCGGGTGCAGCTACTGCTTTATGGAGGTCAGCTCCATATGCATAGAGCAGAAGAGGATCAGCGGACTTGAATTTGCCGCAGGCCTGTTTTCCAACCTGACTCACGACCACCTCGACTACCACGGTACTTTTGCCGAATACCTGCGCTGCAAGAAACTCTTTTTTGACAATCTGGGATCCGATGCGATTGCAATAGTCAATGTCGATGACCGCAACGGACGGGTAATGGTGCAGAATTGTGCCGCACGCACGGTAACGACATCCTGCCGCAGCCTCGCGGACCACAGCTGTCGCATCATCGAAGAGAGTTTTGACGGGATGCTGCTGCGCATTGACGGAGTCGAGATGTGGACCAGGCTCATCGGCGCCCACAATGCCTACAACCTGCTGGCAGCATACAGCCTCGCGGTAGAATTTGGCTACACCCCGGAGGACATTCTGACGGCGCTGTCCGCACTGGGAGCCGCCCCGGGAAGGCTGGAAGTGATGCACGGGCCGAAGGAACTCAGCGTCGTAATCGACTATGCGCACACGCCGGACGCGCTTGAGAACGTACTGCATACGCTCAAGGACATAGAGCCCGGCAAGCCGCTGATATGCCTGTTCGGCTGCGGCGGGGACAGGGACAGGAGCAAGAGACCGGAAATGGCGGCAGTTGCGCAGAAATGGGCGGACAGGATAATCGTCACCTCGGACAACTCCCGCAGCGAAAACACCGCCGATATCATAAAGGAAATCTGCACGGGGCTGGACGATAAAGGCAGGGCAAAGACCATCTGTATCGAAGACAGAAAGGAAGCGATCAGAGCGGCGATAACGTTTGCCGATAAGGGAAGCACGATTCTGCTCGCCGGCAAGGGTCACGAGACCTACCAGATATTGGGCAAAGAGAAGCTCCACTTCGACGAAAGGGAAATAGTAAACGATGTATTTAAAACCATAAGCTAATGATTTATCACCTCATTGACTGGTTCAGCAGCAGTCTGGACATTCCGGGGGCAGGTCTTATGCACTACCTGTCCTTTAGGGCAATGCTGGCCGCCGTAATCAGTATGATCACCGCATACTTTGCGGGACGCAAGATTATCAAGTTATTGCAGCGCAAGCAGATAGGAGAGACCATCAGAGACCTCGGACTTGAAGGCCAGATGCAGAAGAAGGGTACCCCGACCATGGGCGGCGTAATAATCATCATCGCGCTGCTGACGGGAGCACTTTTGGTATGCAGACTGGACAGCATATACACAATATTACTGATAGTCACAACCTTGTGGTGCGGCGGAATAGGATTCGCCGATGACTACATCAAGGTATTTAAACACAACAAGGAAGGCATGAGCGCAAAGGGAAAGCTCCTGCTCCAGTTCGGACTGGGTCTGCTGATTGCGCTTGTGGTTTGCATCAGCCCTGATATCCATTCCGACAATCTGGTAACTACCATTCCTTTTGTAAAGGAGCACGAGTTTGACTACTCCTGGCTGTCACCGTTCAAGGGACAGTTGGGCGTGTACTGTTCCTGGGGAATATATATGCTGATGATTATCATCGTGATACTCGCCTGCTCAAACGGCACCAACCTTACCGACGGTATGGACGGGCTCGCAAGCGGAACCTCGGCCATAGTCGGCGTGACCCTGGGCGTGATTGCCTGGCTGAGCGGTGACGCGCTGAAGTCAGACTACCTCAACATAATGCACATCCCCGGAGCCGGTGAAGTGGCAATCTTCCTGTCGGCATTTGTAGGTGCCCTGCTGGGCTTCCTTTGGTTCAACACCTACCCGGCGCAGGTGTTTATGGGCGATACCGGCAGCCTAACGATAGGAGGAATAATCGGAGTCAGCGCCGTGCTCATACGCAAGGAACTGCTTCTTCCCCTGCTTTGCGGAATCTTCCTTATGGAAAGTTTGTCGGTACTCATTCAGAGATACTGGTTCAAATACACCAAAAAGAAATACGGCGAAGGCCGCAGGGTCTTCCTGATGGCTCCCCTGCACCATCATTTCCAGAAACAGGGCATTCCCGAACCGCGCATCGTCACCAGGTTCTGGATAATAGGAATAATACTGGCGGTATCAACATTGGCACTTCTGAAACTCAGATAATATGGCAAGGATAGTAGTATTGGGCGGAGCAGAAAGCGGAGTCGGCGCAGCTGTTCTGGCAAAGGTAAAAGGATTTGACGTTTTCCTTTCAGACAACGGAACAATCAAGGAGGAATACATCAAGACGCTCAGGGACTGGAACATAGACTTTGAGCAGGGCGGACATAGCGAGAATCTCATACTGAACGCCGACGAGGTCGTGAAGAGCCCGGGCATACCGTCGACGGCAGCGATAGTGCGCAAGCTCGCCGACCAGGGCACCCACATCGTGAGCGAAATAGAATTCGCCTCGCGCTTCGACAGTGCAAAGAAGATCTGCATCACCGGATCGAACGGCAAGACCACGACGACCTCGTTGATACACTACCTGCTGACCGAAGCCGGCCTCAACGTCGGACTCGGAGGCAACATCGGCAAGAGCTACGCAATGCAGGTCGCTACCGAAAAGCACGACTACTATGTGCTGGAAATCAGCAGTTTCCAGCTCGATGATACTTACGAATTCCGCCCCGATATCGCTATCATAACGAATATAACCCCGGACCATCTCGACCGTTACGACCACAAGATGGAGAACTACGTCAAGGCCAAGTTCAAGATTACACGCAACCTCAGGCCGGAGGACTGCTTCATCTTCGACTCCGATGACAAGATTACCATCGAGCACCTCAGCAAGATAGTGCTCCAGGCAAAGATGCTGCCGTTTACCCAGGAAAGGAAAAACCTGGAGCAGGGTGCCTGGCTTGAGGATGACAAGTTCGTTGTCAGGTATGAGGACAATGACACGGACGTCTATCTCAAGGAACTGGCTCTCGGCGGGAAGCACAATATATACAACTCGATGGCAGCCGCACTTGCAGCCAAGGCGACGGGAATCAAGGACGAGGTGATACGCAACTCCCTGAAGAGTTTCTCCCCTATCGAACACCGTCTCGAGCCTGTTCTTTCAGTGGCTGACGTGATGTATATCAATGACTCCAAGGCTACTAACGTGGACTCGGCCTGGTATGCGCTCGAGAGCCAGACAAGACCTGTGGTGTGGATAGTCGGCGGCAAGGACAAGGGCAACGACTACTCCATTCTCGAGGACCTGGTAAGGGAAAAGGTCAAGGGCATAGTATGTATGGGTCTGGACAACAGCAAGATACACGCAGCTTTCGACTCGATTACAAGCAATATCGTTGATACCGCGTCTGCCGACGAGGCAGTAAAGGCGGCAAGCCGTATGGCGGAAGCGGGCGACGTCGTGCTGCTCAGCCCATGCTGCGCAAGCTTCGACCTGTTCGAGAATTACGAAGACAGAGGACGAAAGTTCAAGGAGGCCGTAAGGAGACTGTAACATGAAGGAAAAGAAGCGCTCGCTCTGGAACGTCATCGAGAGTGTCGAAGGTGACAAGGTGATATGGATAATAGTATTGTTTCTGATACTGTTTTCCATTGTCTGCATATTTTCTTCGACTTCACGGCTTGCGATGATGGGAGACGCCACCAGCAGGCTGGACATACTTAAGGGACAACTGTTTATTGTGGCGGCGGGACTTGCTCTCATATTAATATGCTACAACATCAAGAACCTGAACTTCTTCAGGACTGCGTCCAGATACGGCTTTGTCATTTCGCTGGTTCTGCTGGTCTTTCTTGACCTGCACCTGAAACTCGGGCCGATAAAGGCGATTCAGTTCAACGGTGCCTGGAGGGCCATCAGCGTATTCGGCTTCCAGCTGCATGTGTTTGAGGTTGTGAAGGTTGCAATGGTGATGTACCTCGCCTGGGCGATAGATGCATATCACAAGAAGGAACTTAAGCTGAAAGTCAGCGACTTGTGGAAGCGAATAATATACATTTATGCGCCTTTCCTGCTGGTGACGGTTCTTGTGCTGCCGGGAAGCAACTCCAGCGCAGTGTTCATAGGCGGAGTTCTGTTTGTCACCATTCTTTTGGGTGAAATTAACTGGAAGGAGATGCTTCTGCTGCTTATGACCGGAATAGTTGCCCTGGGCGCCTGCGTGGGAGTCTATTTCGCAACAAGCAACACTGCCCATCCAATGTTCAAGCGCATTGGAACCGGTCTTGCGAGATTTGACAACACTGACTGGGAAGCCATTTACAGCGACCCGGCTTCGACAAGAGAAATGAAACAGGAGGCCGTGGACCATCTGAGCCAGAGCTACAGCGCCCTGATAGCTGTCAAGGAAGGCGGACTGTTCGGAAAGGGACCTGGACAGAGCACCCAGAGGATAGTGGTACCTGACTACTCCGAGGACTATATGTTCAGCTTTATAGTGGAAGAATACGGCGTTTTTATAGGGCTGTTCGTTGTGTTCCTGTACGTTACCCTGCTCGCCAGGGCCTCGATAGTAGTACGCTGCTGCGGTAAGGAAACCTTTGCCAAACTGGCAGTTACGGGACTGAGCATACTTATTTCAGGACAGGCGATGCTGCACATACTCGTCAACTGTGACATCGGTGTGATGACAGGTCAGACTCTGCCTATGGTAAGTCACGGAAACAGCGCATTTATCTGCTTCTCGATAGCATTCGGCATTATGCTGGCTATGAGCAGGATAGCTTCTCGCAGGATAGACCAGGAAACCCGCAAGGCAGAGTCTCTGATGACTCCTACGGGAGGAAGCGTGTCAGCAGATACGGCTCAGGACGACAATGACGACGACATAATAGACGAAGAAGACGGCGATAGCTACGATAATGAATTGTAAGTTATGGAATATAAGAAACTTAGAGTAATAATAAGCGGTGGCGGCACTGGAGGACACATCTTCCCGGCCGTTTCGATTGCAGGCAAGCTCAAGGAAGTCAACCCTGATACCGAGATACTTTTCGTAGGAGCGGAAGGCAAGATGGAGATGGAAAAGGTGCCGGCAGCAGGGTTCAAGATTGTCGGATTGCCCATAGTCGGATTGCAGCGTCAGCTTAACTGGCACAATGTCAAGAACAATCTGTCGGTCCCGTTCAGGGTACTGTCAAGCCTGAGAAGGGCAGGAAAGATTATAGAAGAATTTGCCCCTGACGTTGCCGTGGGAGTGGGAGGCTATGCCAGCGCTCCCCTGCTATGGAAAGCTACCGCCAAGGGCATACCGTCGCTCATTCAGGAGCAGAACGGATTTGCCGGCTTGACCAACAAGATGTTGGGCGGGCGTGTGGACAGCATTTGCGTGGCCTACGAGGGGATGGAAAGGTTTTTCCCTGCAGACAAGATAGTAATGAGCGGCAATCCAATCCGCTCGACTATGCACCCGTTCAGTGAGCAGGAGCGCAGGAAGGGTATGGATCTGTACGGACTCGACCCGGCAAAGAAGCACATTCTCATTACCGGCGGCAGCCTCGGGAGCGGGACCCTCAACAATGCTGTAAAGGCGTGGATATCAAATGGATGTCCAGGTGGAGAGGGACTGGAGATTCTTTGGCAGTGCGGAAGCTGGTACAAGAGCGGCGTTGATGCCTTTATGGCAGAACACAAGACGGAAGGCATACATCATTTTGATTTTATCAAGAGTATGGACCTGGCGTTCGCAGCCGCAGATCTTGTCATTTCAAGGTCCGGAGCTTCATCGGTTTCCGAAATTTGCGCTACAGGAAAACCGGCGATTTTTGTACCTTCGCCTAACGTTGCCGAAGACCACCAGACACATAACGCAATGGCTCTTGTAAGCAAGGGAGCCGCGCTGATGGTCAAAGACAGCGAAGCGGCAGTAAGCCTGCTAAAAATGGCTACGGAAAGCGTCAGGGACGATGCCCTGCTGGAGTCGCTCTCCAAAGCCGCCCTCAGTCTTGCACGCCTCGATGCGGCGCAGACCATTGTTGATGAAATATACAGGATTGCGAAATGACGGACGTTTACTTCATAGGAATTGGCGGAATAGGGATGAGCGCCATTGCCAGGTACTTCAAGTTCAAGGGCTTGAGGGTGAGCGGCTATGACCGCACGCCGTCCCCGCTTACAGACAGGCTTCAGGCTGAAGGCATCGAGGTGCATTTCAAGGACGACGTTTCCAGGATTCCTGAGGATGCCTCTGAAACCCTTGTCATATATACTCCTGCCGTCCCGGACACTCTCGAAGAACTGAAATATGTCAGGGAAAATGGCTACCGTGTTGTAAAAAGGTCAAAGGCTCTCGGCGAAATCACTGCCGGGCAGACCTGTCTCGCTGTTGCCGGAACACACGGCAAAACCACTACCAGCACGCTTATAGCGCATATTCTGACCGAGGGAGCAAACGGATGTTCGGCATTTCTCGGCGGAATCTCGAAGAACTACGGCACCAACCTGCTGATGAGCCACACACCTACCGTCGTTGCGGAAGCGGACGAGTTTGACCGTTCGTTCCTGCAACTGCATCCGGCAATTGCGGCCATTACCTCGATGGATGCCGACCATCTTGACATCTACGGCGACCTCGCGCACGTTCAGGAAGCTTTCAGGACCTTTGCTTCACAGGTAAGCGAGACCCTGATTCTCAAACTCGGCTGCCCTGTAAGCAGCGATGACACCGGCGCAAAGATATTCACCTACCATTTCGACAAGCCGGAGGCCGACTTCCACAGCGTCAACCTGAGGCTGGCAGAAGACGGGCACTACACCTATGACCTCTCATACCCGGGCGGAGTGCTCAGCGATATCAGGGTCGGCACCCTTGGCTGGGTCAACGTAGAGAACAGCATAGCCGCCGCAGCGGTCTGCCTGTGCTACGGAATGGATGCCCAGAAGGTCAAAAAGGCAATAGGCAGCTTCCAGGGCGCGGTAAGGCGGCTTGACGAGCACATCAACACGAAGGAGCTCACCTACATCGACGACTACGCCCACCACCCGGCGGAGCTGAGCGCAGCAATCACTTCCATAAAGGAAATTTTCCCGGGAAGGAAGGTGACCGGAATATTCCAGCCCCACCTGTACACGCGCACGCGCGATTTTGCGGAACAATTCTCCCTTGCCCTGGACCGTCTCGATAAAGTGGTGCTGCTGGATATTTACCCGGCGAGGGAAGAGCCTTTGCCGGGGGTCAGTTCCGAGCTGATATTCAACGGGATACACCATGCCGAAAAGGTAATGCTCAAAAAAGACGAGCTGCTTGACTACCTTAGGAACGAGCCTGTTGACGTGCTCTGCACTTTCGGCGCGGGCGACATTGACAGACTAGTGGAACCAATAAAGGAAATTCTGCTTGCCAGGAAATGAAGAAAGGCCTGAAATACACACTCTTCATAGTGTTCCTGTGTCTGTTTGTCGCAGGAACGGGGGTCTTGTATGGAGTCTCCAGGGAAAAGCGCAGGGAAAGGACCTGCGAGCGCGTGGAAGTGCGAATCAGGGACAAGTACAGGTTCGTGGATGAGGATGAGATCAAGGGCTATCTGCAAAAGGGATTCGGCAGCATTTGGGGAACCCGCATAGACAGCGTAGATCTGAGCGGGATCGAAAGATATATCGAAAGCAAAAGCGCCGTCAGGAAATGCGAGGCCTGGTGCAGTTCGGACGGATGCCTGCATCTGGATATTACACAGAGAGTTCCGGCAATCAAGTTCAAGCTGGACGACTACTCCTTCTATGCAGACAGGGAGGGATTTGCCTTACCTCTCGGCAATGATAGCAAAATCGATGTCCCTCAGGTCGGAGGCAGCCTGCCTCTCAAGGTCAGCAGACAGCAGAGAGGGGAATTTGGAAGCGAAAAGGAAAGGGTCTGGGTAATGTCCGTGCTGGACTTGCTGGACAGGCTGGAGGACAGTAAAGAATTTCGCGGAAGGCTGGAAGGTCTCAGCGTGCGCAGGGACGGGGACCTGGTCCTCAAGCTGAAAGACTGCAATGCACTTTTCATCATCGGAGAGCCAGTTGACATCGACGGCAAGATCAAGGGTATGAGCAGGTATTTCAGTCATATAGAGCCGGATAAAGGCAAAGGATACTATAAAAGCGTTAATTTGAAATTCAACAAACAGATAATATGCAGGAGAGATATCTAGTCACGGCTGACCTGGGAAGCTGCAACACTTCGTTGTCGGTCGCTAAGGTGACCGGTGACAACATACAGGTATTGTTTTATAAGGAAAAGCCTTCTGACGGAGTGCGTTACAGCGCAGTGTACAATCCCGTCAAGGCTTCAAGGGTGCTTGGCTCTCTTATCAGGGAAGCCGAGAGCGAGCTGGGCATAAAGATTCTGAAGGTAGTTGTCGGACTGCCGAAATTCCAGATTCGCTCCGAAAATGCCAGCGGAAGGCTGGAACGCAGCGATGCCGACAGCTGCATAAGCCAGGAAGAGGTTGACAATCTCAAGGACCTCGCATCGGAATACCCTCTTTCAGACAATGCTTCCGAAGAAATCTACGGAGCCGTTGCTCAGTCATTCTCGGCCGACGACCTCATTCAGCAGAGCGAACAGGACGTAGTGGGTGCCACTGCAGCCATACTGGACGGAAATTTCAAATTCTTCCTTGGAAGAAGGAAGGATTCCAAAAACATAGACAATGTCCTCAACCAACTGGATATTGCCGCAGCCGCAAAGGTATTTACCCCTATATGCACAGGCGATGCCGTGCTTACGGAAGAGGAGAAGATCAACGGAGTTGCGCTGATCGAGCTTGGAGGAGGAACCACTTCACTCTCGATCTTCCAGGGAGGACTGATGCGCTATTTCTGTTCCATCCCGTTCGGAGCAAAGAACATAACTACGGACATAAAGTACGAATGCGGTTTCAAGGAGAGCCTGGCAGAGAACATCAAGCTTGCCTACGGCGCCTGCCTGCCTGACAGGCTGCAGAGCCTGAGCGAAAAGGTACTCAGGATAAATGACGAAGAGACAGGACTTTACGATGACCTTTCAATAAGGCATCTCTCCGAGATCATTACCTGCAGGATAGACGAGATACTCGATGCCATCTTTTTCAGGATTAAGGAAAGCGGCTTTGCGGAGCGTCTGCGGAACGGTATTGTCATAACCGGAGGCGGCGCAAACCTTACCAATCTCAGTTATATGATGCAGGACAAGTGCGGATGCAACGTACGTATAGGATACCCGAGAGGAAGGAATTTCAGCGCATCGGGACTGAGCGGGCTCGGAGAGACAGGAGCTGCCGCAACGATAGGAATGCTGCTTGTGGCAAAAAAGAACCAGTACATCAACTGCACGATAGACGAGGAAGAACCGGAGCCTCCGGTTACGCAGGCTGCAGCCTGCACGGAAGCGGTCAGTACTGCAGACGGCACTTCGGATGATAAGGTGACTACTGCCGCTGTCGGCGGTGCCGCCTCGGATGGCGGACAGCAGGCTGCAGACAACGTATTTGCAGGAATAGGCAGTGCAGCATCCACGGAACTCAGCTCAGATGGTTCAGCCGGAAGCCGGAGAAGCGAGGATCTGTTTGAGGGAACGGTATTTGCGGCAAGCGAGCCGGACGAGGACGAAAGAGAGGAAGCAAGAAGGCGCAAGGCCGAGGAGAAGGAAATGAAGCGCAGGGCAAAGGAGTTGGAAAAGGAGAAGAAGCGCAAGTCTAAGGAGGAAAATAAAAAGTCCTTCATCAGCCTGACCTGGATTAAGGACGGACTCTCAAACGTACTGGAAACGGTAGGTACCATGTATGACAGTACCGAGAATGAGGAAGAAGAAAACCAGAATTGATGATTTTGCGAAGATATGACGGATATAATGGATGATTTTGTAGTCGAGCTTGCCCCTAATGACTGGGTAAAATCGGACGAAATAATAAAGGTAATGGGCGTTGGCGGAGGTGGCTGCAATGCCGTCAACACTATGTACCACAAGGGAATAAGCGGATGCAGCTTCATTGTCTGCAACACCGACTCGATGGCATTGGCCAACAGTCCCGTATCTGTTAAGATTCAGATGGGAAAGGGCCTGGGAGCCGGCACGGACCCCATCAAGGGACGCAAGGCGGCTCTCGAGAGTCAGGAGGAGATACAGGTAAAGGCACTGAACCCACATACCCAGATGCTCTTCATCACTGCCGGAATGGGCGGAGGCACGGGAACGGGGGCGACCCCTGTCATTGCCAAGATGGCAAAGGACAAGGGAATCTTGACCATAGCAGTCGTGACCCTGCCTTTCCTCAACGAAGGTCCCAAGGCTCTCACTCGCGCGGTTGACGGCATCAAGGAACTTGAAAAGAACGTTGACTCGCTCATCGTAATCAACAACGAAAAGTTGTACGAGTACGACAAGGAACTCATCCACGATGCCATACCTCTTGCAGACGAGGTCGTATGCACGGCAGTCAAGGGCATCATTGAGATAATCAAGAAGCCGGGCTACATAAACGTGGACTTTGAAGACGTAAAGACCATGATGCGCGACAGCGGAATGGCACTTATGGGCTACGGCTCAGGGACGGGCAAAAACCGCATCCACGATGCCGTGGAAGGCGCTTTCCGCTCCCCTCTTCTCAACGACTTCGAACTCAAGAGCGCCCGCAACGTACTCGTAAACATCACCGTTGGCCGCAATGAGCAGGGTCTCACCATGGGCGAAATGAACCAGCTCAACAATCTTATCGACGAATACACCGGCGGTGCCAACAACTTCAAGCGCGGACTCATATACGAGGACGACCCGGACTTCGGCGACAGGGTAAGCATCACCTCCATAGTCACCGGACTGAAATTCAAGGACGTGGTGGGTCCGGTAAGGGACCTGGGCAACTACATTATGCTCACCCGCGACTTTGTGTATGACAGGGAAAAGGAAGCAAGCGAGGAAGGAATTCACCTTGACTTCGTATCACCGGGGAGCAGCAACGGTTACGGCAAGTTCAACTGCGAACTGAAGGAGGAGCCTGCACTGCTTTCCGCTACACTTGATCAATTGTCTAACTTGGAAGATATTCCAGCAATACGCAGAAAATGAAAAGAACGAGAGTAAGATTTGCGCCATCCCCGACGGGACCGCTGCATATGGGCGGCGTGCGCACGGCATTGTACAACTATCTGTACGCAAAACAGAACGGAGGAGATTTTATCATCCGTATCGAGGACACTGACTCGCACCGCTTCGTTCCGGGAGCAGAGCAGTATATCATAGAGTCTTTGAGATGGTGCGGTATCGTCCCGGACGAAGGTGTGGACGAGAACGGAAAGGTGGTCGAGGCACCTGACGAGAAGCATCCTCACGCCCCTTACAGGCAGAGCCAGCGCAAGAGCATCTACCGCAAATATGCCGAGCAGCTTGTTGCCGAAGGTCAGGCATATTATGCATTTGACAGCGCAGAGGAACTTGAAAAGGCACGTGCCGAGGCTGAGGCAAAGTCCGAGACCTTCATCTACAACGCCGCATCCCGCAAGTCGCTGCGCAACTCCCTGACACTTCCCGAAGACCAGGTCCAGACCCTGCTTCGCGAAAGGGACGACTGGACAATAAGGTTTAAAATGCCTGAAGATGAGACAGTTGCAATGGACGATATGATACGCGGACACATCGAAGTCAACACTTCCACCCTTGATGACAAGGTGCTTTGGAAAAGAGCCGATGAACTGCCTACCTATCACCTTGCCAACATCGTGGACGACCATCTGATGGAAATAAGCGAAGTCATAAGAGGCGAAGAGTGGCTGCCTTCACTGCCACTGCACTACCTGCTTTACCGTGCATTCGGCTGGGAAAGACCGCGTTTTGCTCATCTTCCGCTGCTGCTCAAGCCGGTAGGAAACGGCAAGCTCAGCAAGAGGGACGGAGACAAGATGGGATTCCCTGTATTTCCTCTAAACTGGAAGAACAGCGAAGGTGAAACCTATCACGGATATCGTGAGGACGGATACTTCCCTGAGGCATTTGTCAACCTCCTGGCAATGCTTGGATGGAACCCCGGAACAGAGCAGGAACTCTTTACCATGGAGGAACTCATACAGTCGTTCAGTATCGACAAGGTAAGCAAGAGCGGCGCAAAATTCAATCCTGACAAGGCAAAATGGTACAACAAGGAGTATCTTCGCAAGCACAGCGACCGCGAACTCGCACTTCTGTTCAGGCCAATTCTTGAGAAAAAGGGCATAGAAGTGCCTCAGGACACGCTGGAAAGGGTGGTGGCCCTGATAAAGGAAAGGGCAACATTTGTCAAGGACTTCTGGACCATAGCATCATATCTCTTTGTCGCACCGTGCGACTTTGAGCGTTACGGAATCAAGGCAGGGGCTGCAGTGGAGAGCAAGTCGGACGGCAGGGCACCGGATCCTCGCGCGAAGGTCTATGACGATGCCGCAACCGCCCCTTTCCTTGCAAAGGACGTGGACAAATTCTGGAAGCCGGAAAACAGCGCCCTGGCACTTCAGGCAGCAGAGCACCTGAGGCAGTGCGGCTGCGAATGCAGCAAGGAAGCCATCGAGGCTGAACTCGAAAGCTTCATAAAGGGCAACGGCTGGCCAATGGGCAAAGTAATGAATTGTCTCAGACTGGCTTTGACCGGTTCGGCGAGCGGACTTGGAATAGCCGACATCATCTCATTCATTGGGATGGACGAACTCGGCAGAAGGATGTCTTATATCAGCGAGCGGCTGGGATAACGTCCTGGCACCGAGCTGCGGCTACGGCACAAGCGTTGCGGCATTCGGGTGCGGGAGGCCGTCAGACTTTCAAAAGTCCTGACGTGGCGGCAAAGCATCCAGGGCATCCTGCAGACTTACGGCGTCTTTGATATCAAAGCCGCCGTTTTTCGTGCGCCTGAGCGAACTCAGAAAGGCTCCGCTCCCAAGCGCTTCTCCCAGGTCACGGGCAAGCGCCCTGATATAGGTTCCCTTGCTGCAATCGACCCTCAGCATAGCGGTAGGAAGCGCGCAAGAGCTTATGTCAGCCACGTTTATCCTGGCGCTGCGTTGTGTATCCGCCTCTGTCACGGGCAGGGCCTCAACGAGTCTGTCAGAAGGTATAAATCGCTCAAGACCAAGGTCATAGATATTAATGAGCGAAGACTGGAGTATATCTCCGGGGTCAAATTCGCGGCCTTGCGCGCGGGCCTCCCGCAGCATCTTGCGCGCGGTCTCATACATACGCACTCCGTCCACCGACTTTGCGCTGAAAAGCGGCGCAACCTGCTCCTGCTCACCTGTGAAGCGCGGAAGAATTTGCTTAATGCTCTCTTCGCTGACACCGTCGAGGGGGCAGAAGCGTTCTATCTCCTTTTCGAGGTCGTAGGACGCCGTTACCGCGCCGAAGGTCACCCCGGCGAGATACTGCTTCGGGGAACGCTGCAGTTCTTCCGCCCGCCTGGTCGCGGGACCTATGCAGACGAGCAGGATGCCGGTTGCAAGCGGGTCGAGCGTTCCGGCGTGGCCAAGCTTCAGGTTTTTTTTGCCGAAGTGCCTGACAGCCGCATACTTGAGCTTGCGTATGACATCGGCAGAAGTCCAGCGGTAAGGCTTGTCAATAGGAAGGACTATCCCTTCGGGATAATCGGCGATATCGTAACTGAACGGCTGCAAAATCAAAAGTTCGTTATCTTATCAATCCTTCTCTGGTGACGGCCTCCGGCGAATTCTTCACTCATCCAGGCCCTTACCATCGCGTTTACCATATTGTAGGAGGCGAATCGGGCCGGAACGACCAGCACGTTTGCATTGTTGTGCTGCTTTACGAGCTTGGCAACCTCGACGTTCCAGGCAAGGCCGGCGCGTACTCCCTTATGATGATTGAGGGTAATAGCCATACCGTTTCCCGTGCCGCAGATGGCGATCCCGCAATCCACCTCACCGCTTTCCACAGCATTGGCAAGAGGATGGGCAAAATCCGGATAATCACAGCTTTCAGTAGTATCGGTACCGAAATTCACCATTTCGTGTCCCTTGCCGAGAAGATAGGATATAAGCTTGTTCTTATATTCCACACCTGCGTGGTCGCAACATATTCCAATTTTCATATCGCTAAAATTAAAGTTACTCCGAAAGAATCTTGTTCTGCTCCTGCACTGAAGCCTCGTGTATTGCGTTAAATACCTTGGCAACAAATTCTCTATCAAGTCCGTAGATATCGGCAGACTTGAGCACGCCCTCAAGGACGGTATCCCAGCGGGAGGCCTGGATGATGGCAATGTTGCTCTCCTTCTTGCACTCGCCTATCTTGCGGCTGATCTGCATTCGCGCGGCAAGAGTGCGGAGAAGTTCCTCATCGCAGGAGTCGATGCGCATACGGAGCTGCTCGATGTTCTCGCGGTATTCGCGGCTGTCGGTATCCTCGTCACGAACGGTGAGCGAAGTGAGCATTGAGATGAGTTCGGCTGGGGTAAGCTGCTGCTTGGCATCGCTCAACGCACAGGACGGGTCGCAGTGAGACTCGACCATAAGGCCGTCAAAGCCGAGGTTCATAGACTTCTGTGAAAGCTCCTGGATATAATCCTTGCAGCCGGACATATGGCTTGGGTCACAGAAGAATGGCAGCTGTGGATAACGGAGGTCAACTGCTACCTGCCAGTGAGGAGAGTTGCGGTATTTCTTCTCGCCGAGAGATGAGAATCCGCGGTGGATGACACCTATTTTCCTTATTCCCTCACGGTTAAGGCGTTCCAGAGCTCCTATCCAGAGATCAAGGTCCGGATTGACCGGATTCTTGACCAGCACAGGTATATCAGTATCCCTGAGAGCTTCGGCGATTTCCTGCACAAGGAAAGGATTGGCAGATGTGCGGGCTCCGAGCCAGACCATATCCACCCCGTGCTTGAGGCACTCGAATACGTGCTTCTCGCTCGCAACCTCGGTACATACCTTGAGACCTAGTTCCTGCTTGATCCTGCGCATCCAGCGCAGTCCCTCCAGACCTACTCCTTCGAATGAGCCAGGATGAGTGCGAGGCTTCCATATTCCGGCACGGAACACATTGATACCTATTTCTTTAAGTTCTGCGGCAGTGCGGAACAACTGTTCCTCGCTCTCTGCGCTGCACGGTCCGGCAATCACGCACGGTCTCGGCAAAGTAAAGAAGCCCCATTCCGAAAGCGGAGCTATGTCCAATGGCTTTGTCATCGTATTATTCTTTTGATTTTGTTTGCTTGTTCGATAAGAGAACGTATGGCGTCCTCGTCACCCGCATCCCTGAACTGCTGCATCTTGTCGATGTAGGTATTGATGACCTGAAGCACGTTGTCCCTGTTCTGGGACAGTATCGGCACCCACATGTCCGCATTGCTCTTTGCGAGACGGACCGTGGAGGAAAAGCCTCCCGATGCCAGGTCGAAAATGTGTCTCTCGTCCTTTTCCTTGTCAAGCACCGTCAATGCCAGCGCAAATGACGTAACGTGCGAGATATGGGAAATATATGCGGTATGAACGTCGTGATTGGAGGCATTCATATAGATAGGCCTCATATTGAGGGCGTCGTAGAGCTTCTCAATGAGCCTTACCGCGCGGTTGTCCGACTCCTCCGTATTGCAGAATATGCAGGCACGACCGTCAAAAAGACCGGGCATGGCCGCCCAGGGTCCGCTGTATTCGGTTCCAGCCATAGGATGGGTGGAAACATAGCGTGAACGCATAGGATGATAGTGGACGCTCCTGACCATGGCCTCCTTGACGGAACATACGTCGATGACCGTCCTGTTGCAGTCCTTGCCCTCCCTTGCGTAAATGTCAAGAACATGGGGCAGCATCTTCACGGCCGCTCCAACAGGCACGGCAATGACAAGAATATCGCTCTCCGCCGCTGCCGTATCCAGGTCTTCTATCCTGTCCACCAGCGACATCTTGAGCGCGGCTTCGGCATTGAGACGGTCATTCTCAACACCTATTATTTCATCGGCAAAATGCTTGCGGCGCAATTCTATTGCCATAGAGCCGCCAATAAGGCCGAGTCCTACAACTGCTACTTTCATATCACCTTCCTTATCCTTTCCAAAGCTTCTTCAAACACCTCAGGCTCGGCGCAAAGCGAAATGCGCAGGTACTCGCTTCCGTTTTTGCCGAAGATGAATCCAGGAGTAATGAACACACCAGCCTCCTCGAGCAGTCTGTCAGAGACCGCTTCAGCATCGGCGCCTCTCTTTCCCCAAAGGAAAAGTCCCTGACTGTCAGGGTTATACTTCACTCCCAGATAGTCAAATATGCGAGCCGCAGCCTGCTTGCGGAGTCGGTACTCGCCATTCAGTTTCTCAAACCACTCAGGTCCACAGTCGAGCGCCGCAGCAGCTGCAAACTGCAAAGGGCGGAACATTCCGGAGTCCATCTGGCTCTTGACCTTGAGCAGCTCGGAGACATACTCCCTCTCCCCCGCTATCATACCGACTCGCCAGCCGGACATATTGTGCGCCTTGCTGAGCGAATTCAACTCTACGCAGCATTCCCTTGCGCGCGGCACAGAGAGTATTGACAGAGGCTTGTCATTGAGTATAAAACTGTAAGGGTTGTCGTTACAGATCAGGATATTGTGTTCGAGCCCGAAGCGGACCAGCCTTTCATACAGTGCCCTGCTTGCAGGAGCTCCCGTAGGCATATTTGGATAATTGGTCCACATCATCTTGACTCCGCTCAGGTCCATTGCCTCCAGAGCGTCGAAATCAGGCATCCAGCCATCTTCTTCACGCAGGTCATAACTAAGGATTTGAGCCTCGCACAACCTGCTTGCAGATGTATAGGTAGGATATCCGGGATCGGGCACCAGAACCTTGTCTCCCTTGTCGAGAAATGCAAGGCTCAACAGGAGAATGCCTTCCTTTGATCCTGTCAACGGCTGAATCTCGCAACCCGGATCGAGTTTCACGTCATAATAGCGCTCATACCAGCGGGCAAAGGCCTCTCTCAACTGAGGGGCTCCGAGGTAGCTCTGATAAGCGTGCACCCCATCCTGCTGCGCCATATCGCACAGCATATCTATCGCCTCCTGCGGAGGCCTGCGGTCAGGAGAACCTATTCCAAGGTTGATTACAGGAGTATCCCGCCGGGCATTCAGCTCGGCAATCTGACGGTTCTTGCGGGAAAAGTAGTATTCGCGGACATCCCGCGTTCTTGCAGCAGGATCAATTATCATAGCATAGACTTGTATTCACCAAGAATGTCGAGGTCCTCCATAAGCGGACGAGCGGCAGCAATGGCCTGAAGATAACGGTCATAGCTCTCGAACTTTATGTCCGCGTAGAAGAAATACTGCCACTCGCGTCCGGGGATTGGCAGCGACTGAATCCTGGTAAGGTTCATATCGTAGAACGAAAGGATGGTCAGGACGCTGGAGAGCGCGCCCGGCTTATGCGGGAGAGTGAAGCAGAGCGTTGCCTTGTCAATCTCCTCACGAGGCACCTGGAGCGCGTCGTCGAGGATCAGGAAGCGGGTGAAATTCTGCTTGTAGGTCTCGATGCTGGACTGCAGTATCTCCAGCCCATAGAGGTCCGCCGCCAGCCGCGATGCAACCGCGCCGACACCCTGCAGCCTCTCCCGTGCCACCTGAGCGGCACTGAGAGCGGTATCCTCCGACTCGACCAGGGCGATGTCCGGATAGGATTTGAAAAATTCTCTCGTCTGGTTGATTGCCATATAGTGAGTCCGGACCTCCCGGAGATCTTCCACCTTCTGCCCGGGAAGGGCCATAAGGTTCTGTACTATACGCAGATAGACCTCTCCCTTGATGCGTTTACCCCATTTGCGTAAGAGTTCGAAATTGGGCAGGAGTCCACCTGAAATTGTATTTTCGATAGCCATTGTGATGGCATCGGCGCTGCCGGCCTGCAGTCTTTCGTAGAGGTCGGAAAACGTAGGACATTCCACAATGCTGATGGGCTCGTCCTTATAGAAAAGTCTCGCCGCTTCCTCGTGGAAACAGCCGCAAAACCCTTGTATTGCTACTCTTTTAGGCATCTGACTAACTAATCGTACATAAATCCATTTACTCCAAAAAACAAATGTAACAAAAATATCAATCATTTCCCCGATTAGATTATGAAAAATTGTCTTTGACCTCAAACTGCTTCTGCGGGTCGAAACGGGACAAATTGAAAAAATTTAAAAAAGTGTTGGATTTTTAATTTATTTAATTGATATTTGCTCCTGCAATGTTACAGAACAAGTCATACTGGTGGTGGTGCCTGTTACAACTCAAGCAGTCGTAAGGGGTGCCTCATCCGCGTATCATATACCGGGGTCTGTCCTAAGCGACTGGCCCCGGTAATTTTTTTGGAAATTAATTACCTTTATAAATTTTTAATGTTATGGAAAAGAAGATTCCTTACAAGATTTATCTCGAAGAAAGCGAGATTCCTACACAATGGTACAACGTACGTGCGGATATGAAAAACAAGCCCGCACCGCTGCTCAACCCGGGTACGCTTCAGCCGCTCAAAGCCGAAGAGCTTGAGCCTATCTTCTGTAAAGAGCTTGTCCGTCAGGAACTTGACGACGACACCCGATATGTTGACATTCCGGATGAAGTGTTACGCTTCTACAAGATGTACAGACCGTCGCCGCTTGTAAGGGCATATTTCCTTGAAAAGGCACTCGGCACCCCTGCAAAGATCTATTACAAATTCGAGGGCAACAATACATCCGGCAGCCACAAGCTCAACTCAGCCATAGCCCAGGCATATTATGCCAAGAAGCAGGGTCTCAAAGGCGTAACGACCGAAACCGGTGCCGGCCAGTGGGGAACCGCGCTGAGTATGGCCTGCTCATACTTCGGGCTTGACTGTCAGGTGTATATGGTAAAATGCTCATACGAGCAGAAGCCGTTCCGCCGCGAGGTGATGCGCACCTATGGAGCCAAGGTCACCCCGTCTCCAAGCAACACCACCAACGTAGGCCGCAAGCTTCTGGAAGAATTCCCTGGGACGACAGGAAGCCTCGGCTGCGCTATATCAGAGGCGGTAGAAGCGGCCGTCTCTCAGGAGGGATACCGTTATGAATTGGGATCAGTGCTTAACCAGGTACTTCTGCATCAGACGATTATAGGACTCGAAGCACAGGCTGCGCTGCGCAAGTATGACATCAAGCCTGACATCATCATCGGCTGCGCGGGCGGCGGTTCTAACCTAGGTGGACTGGCTTCACCGTTCATCGGAGAGATTCTCAGGGGCGAAGCTGACTACAAGGTGATTGCTGTAGAACCGGCATCCTGCCCAAGTTTCACAAGGGGCAAGTTTGCATACGACTTCTGCGACACCGGAATGATATGCCCTCTGGCAAAGATGTACACCCTTGGCAGCCAGTTCATTCCTTCGGCCAACCACGCGGGAGGACTGAGATTCCACGGAATGAGCACCATTATGTCGCAGCTCTATCACGACGGATACTTCGAGGCAAGAGCGGTCGAACAGACCTCCGTATTTGAAGCAGCTACCCTTTTCGCACGTGTGGAAGGCACTCTTCCAGCTCCGGAAAGCAGTCACGCCATCAGAGTAGCCATAGATGAAGCTCTGAAGTGCAAGGAAACCGGAGAAGAAAAGACCATAGTATTTGGCCTTACCGGCACGGGCTATTTCGACCTCAAGGCCTACGCTCAATACAACGACGGAACGATGACGGACGTCATCCCTACAGACGAGGACCTTGCCAAATCTCTGGCACAACTGCCGAAAGTTGATCTGTAGGGGTATTGACGGGCGTTTTGGAGACTGGATGGCAGCACTCAAAAATGCCGGAATTGATAATTAACAGACAAAACCCGATTCCGGACGATGCGGAATCGGGTAATTATTTTTTATTCAGGCGATTGCCTGGGGAATTGAAAAAACCTAGAAGATTTCTTCAACAGGCTCTTTGAAGTCATCTGCCGCAGGGGCCGGGGCCTCGTTGCGCGGGCCGAAGTTGCGGCCGGA
>SAMEA3663125__coassemble_172_pt1 | contig 25450 bp, 16 predicted proteins | sample SAMEA3663125__metabat2_low_PE_016 | metagenome-assembled genome bin SAMEA3663125 (sample SAMEA3663125) | pig gut metagenome | biome: pig gut; feature: pig-associated habitat; material: faeces | place: Denmark | collected 2012
TGAGTTCACCGACGAGGCCGCTGCCGAAGAGCCCGGACGTTGATGGCTGCAGAAAGCTGACTCCGACAAGCCCCAGCTTTTCAGCAATGCGGTGGTTTACTCCGCCGGGAGCGTTGTCGAGGCAGGTGTGAGAGGAATAGACGCTGATGCCCCGGCGCAGGGCTTCCACGATGCAGCGTTGCTGGTAAGTCCAGTCGCTGACCTGCTTCAAGCCCTTGAAAATCAGAGGGTGATGAGAGATGACCAGCTGACAGCCGAGCTCATCTGCTTCCTTTATGATAGCTTCCGTGACGTCCAGGCAGACAAGAACCTTGTCCACATCGGCGGTCTCAAAACCTACCTGAAGTCCGCAGTTGTCGTAGTTTTCCTGGAAGGACAGCGGAGCAAGAGCTTCCAGCTTTGCAAAAATTTCTGATGCCTTTGTGCCCATAGCGTTTCCTTTTATGCGAAGATACTTCATTTCTTTTGCTTGTCACAACATAAATCGTAAATTTGTGTACTTTTTTACGAATCTTAAAAATTATGAACAAAACTGTAACCATTCTTTTTGCTGCTCTTGCACTAAGTGCTTGCTGCAGCGAACCTCAGGGCACTGCAATCGTTGCCCATCGCGGATTCTGGAAATGTGAAGCTGCCGGAATGTCCGAAAATTCCATCGCCTCGCTCAAAGCGGCCCAGGACAACGGGTTCTGGGGCAGTGAATGTGACGTGCATCTTACCGCCGATTCAGTTGCCATAGTGAACCATAACCACGATATCAACGGAGCCATTATCCGTGAGCACAACTATGCCGAACTCAAGGACTCTCTCCTCCCTAACGGAGAGCACCGTCCAACTTTCGATGAGTATCTCGACCAGGCCGAAAAATGCAAAACCACACGCCTGATCATCGAAATCAAACCTCAGAACAGCGACGAAATCGACGACCTTCTGGTTCATACCATATTGGACGCAGTAAAGGCTCACGGCCTCTACAGCCCTGACAGGGTGGGCTTTATTTCATTCAGCCTCTACTCCTGCAAGCTCATTGCACAACTCGCACCGGAATTTCTGAACCAGTATCTCAACGGAGAACTCTCTCCAAAACAGCTCGATTCACTCGGAATCAATGGCCTTGACTACCACAAGAAGGTAATCACCGACAACCCTGAGTGGATTGAACAGGCACACGACCTCGGAATGAGCACCAATGTCTGGACCGTCAACAAACGCGAACAGATGGAACAGATGGCCGCCCTCAAAGTTGATGCAATCACCACCAACGAACCTCTGCTTGCAAGAGAGGTCCTTGGCGAAAGCGAAAAGGTAAACCGCTGAGGATGACATTCCGGAACCACGTTTCCAAAGGATTTGGATATACTGGACGGAAGCCAATTATAGTCCCAAGAATGCAGAAAGGCTGACCGGAAGTCAATTTGACTTTGAGGTCAGCCTTTCGTTTGTGGTGAACAATCCTAATACTTTTTCAAAAAGAAACATTTTAAATTGCGCTGACCTCCGCAACGGGAGCATCAGAATCGCAGTGTTCACATACATAATCCACGACTTCTCCTACCTTGCTGAACTGAGGAACCCCGTCAAAGGTAAAACCGAACCGGTTCTCGATTGCGAGACTGAGCAGCAGGATGGAAAGCGAATCGACACCCAGGTCCTCCAGCAGCGAAGACTGCATTGTGACCTTGTTGAGGTCGAGAGACGGCTTGACATTGGCTATGATAGCCTTGAGCTCGTCAAATACTTCCTGTCTTGTCATAACTTGATTAATTCTGATTTCGTAGTACTTTCATTGCACCGCTGCGCTTAAAGTCTTCCTTGCGCACGCTCACCTTGCGAATCCTGTGGGTGCTCGGCAGGGTAGCATTGATATCCTTGACAAGCTGCTCGAAATGAGCCGTAACCTCATCCCAGGACTTGCCCTCGAAAGCAGGCATATTCGGCAGAATCTCGATGGCAAGAACAGGCTCGCCGTCAATCTCAGACTCGCTGACCAGACAGTCGCGGACGGTAGGAGACTTGTAGAAAGGACCCTCAATCTCTTCAGGAGAGAGGTTTTCGCCGTTAGGCAGGATGATGAGGTTCTTGATGCGTCCGGTAATGTAAACGAAACCGTCTTCGTCCATCCTTCCGAGGTCTCCGCTCCTGACCCATCCGTCAGGGGTGAGCGTCTTTGCAGTCTCCTCAGGATCACCATAATAGCCGCTGAATACATTGTCGCCCCTGATCCAGATTTCGTCATCGACGAACTTGATTTCCTGTTCAGGATAAACCTTCCCGACAGAGTCCGGATGAGTGTCGGTATCTGCGTTTCCGGTAGTAAGGTTGGCGGTTTCAGTCATACCGTAACCTGCCAGAAGCCTGACACCCATAGCCTCGAACACCTTCATAAGTCTCGGCGGCACGTTAGCGGCACCTGAGATTATGGTCTTGAGCTCTCCTCCGAAGAACTGAGGTCCGTACATCTTGGCAAGGCCTGCAAGAATCTCGCAAAGACCAGGCACCAGAACGAGCATGGTCGGCTTGATTGCAGGCAGTTTGCCCATCGTCGCCTTGGCATCCTCGGCTGAGAACCAGGTCGCGCCTACATAAAATGCTCCCAGCGTGCTGCGGATGAGTCCAAATACGTGACTGAGCGGAAGGAAGCAGATCAGCCTCTGGTTTGCCAGCTGGCTGCCCGGCGCGAAACATCCGTTGAATGCGCCCCTCATCAGGGCTCTGTGTGCCAGAACTGCACCCTTCGGAGCACCGGTAGTGCCTCCGGTAAAGAAGATTGCGGCAGGCTGCTCCTTGTCCACGACCGCCACAGGAGCACCCTCGTCTGCCATTGCGGAAGACGGGATTACGCGGCAAGGCATCTGCTCCGGAAGGGCAGGGGAGAATTCGTCCCTGACGGCGAGTGCCGAGACTCCGAAGCGCTTGCAGCATCCGACGATTGCAGGGGCCGGCAGACCGGTAGGCAGGAGTATGCCCACATAGCCGGCAGAAGTGGCGGCGAGGAACATCTCGACTGCATCGATGGAAGTCCTTTCCCAGATTGCAAGCCTGTCGCCCTGGGCGAGTCCGAGCGCATTGAGATATGCCCTGCGGCGTGCAATTCTTTCGCCCATCTGGGCATAAGTATAAGTGTTGACCGTATCGGAAACGGCCGGAAGCTCAGCCCATTTGCGGGTGAACCATTCTACAAACTCAGGTACCGTCGGGATGTAGGAGAGCTGCTCCATCTCTTCCGGCGGAAGCATTTTGTAAAAGTAATTGTCCATTTTTTCTTTTGGATTAGATGATAGTAACGTTCATTTTTATGTCCTTGACCGGCCTGTCATTAGAGTCAGTGCCGACCTCCTGAATCTTTGCAACTACCTCAAGTCCGCTTTCGACTTCGCCGAATACGGTGTACTGTCCGTCGAGGAAAGGTGTGCCTCCAAGCGTGCTGTAAGCCTTTTTCTGCTCTTCGCTGAGCTTTCCGAGTCCCTTTTCCTTCACTGTCGCAAAGGTAATCGCGCTGAGCTCCTCCTGGAGGGCCTGCAGGCCAGCCTGGTCGCGGTTTCGACGCAGCTGCAGAATCTGCTCGCGACGTTCCCCGGCAAGGCGGTTAAATACATCCTGCTGTGCCTGCATCTCCATCTGGCGTTCAAGCTGGGCGAGCTGTCCTTCGCTGTATTTCTTGCCCCAGACTATGTAGAACTGGCATCCGCTACTGCGTTTTTCCGGGTTGACGTTGTCGCCCTGCCGAGCTGCAGCGAGAGCACCGCGCTTGTGGAAAAGGGCAGGGGAGAATTCGGCCGGGACAGTGTGTCCGACGTCCCCGGCGCCGAGCATCGCGCCCTTGGCGGCATCTCGGCTCTGAGGGTCGCCGCCCTGTATCATAAAATCCTTGATTACACGATGGAAGAGGGTTCCGTCGTAAAAGCCTTCGCTCGCAAGTTTGAGTATGTTGTCGCGGTGCAGAGGCGTTTCATCGTACAGTTTCACGACGATATCGCCGTATGATGTAGTGATTTTGATTTTTGCCATATCAAATCTTATTTCAGAAAATATATTACCGGTGCTCCGAAAGGGTCTATGTCTATGGTTTCGCAGATTTCGCCCTTTCTGATGACAAGAGTCAGCGGCATGGTGTAGAGTTTCGGGTCCAGGTTGCATTGCGGGGTCATGACCAGGGCTCCTTCCGGACAGCGTTCGACTTTGAGACTGCATTCCGCGGCTTCCTTCCTGTAGGCTGCCACTTCTGCGAAAGTTGCTGCCCATAACCCTTCGAGTGAAGCTGCGTATTTGAGGAAATTCCAGTAGTCTTCTTCGTGCTCCCATTTGTCCCATCCGTCGCGGATGCCGTGCACCATCGTTACGCCCCATTTACCGTCGCGCACAATCCCGTCAATCCACGACTTCATCGCCGGGAGGTCCGTATATCGCTGACCGAAATGCTTGCCCTGGCCGAGCCCCTTCTGGAAGGTTCTGACTGCGATGGAGAATTCGCCTGCGATGTCGAGGACCCTTTTGTCGTAAGAGTTGAACGGCGGAGCGATGCTCTTCGGGCGGTGACCGATATGGGATGCAATAAGATCGGAAGTGAGCCTGAGTTCGCTGCGAACCGAGTCGGACGGAATCTTGCGCAGGTCGGTGTGAGTCCATCCGTGGTTGCCTATCTCGTGCCCGCGCCTGTCCAGGGAAACGATTTTGTCCCAGCTGAGCGCTCCCTCACCGAGGCCTTTTCCGATGAGGAAGAAGGTGCCACGGAGTCCGAGCGAATCCATACGTGGCGCAATCAGCTCGTACTGGTCGATGCATCCGTCGTCATAGGTCAGGCTCAGCGCTGCTCTGGCGTTGCCGTGGAAAGGAGCGATGCTTACAGAGACGCTGTCGGTATCCGATGTCTCAACACCTTGATTGTCAGGCGCGTTTGTGAGCGGAAGAAAGATGCTCAGAAAGCAGGAGAGAAGAAGGTTTGTCATAGGCTGCCCATACTCTTATCTGCCTGCAATGGCATCGATTTCCACCTTTGCGCCCTTTGGAAGCGCCGAAACCTGATAGCACACCCTTGCCGGCTTGGAGTCAGGGAAGAATTGTGCGTAGGCATTGTTCATTTCTGCAAAATCGCCTATGTCGGTGAGCAGAACGGTGGTCTTGACTATGTCGCTCATTTCCAGCCCGGCCTCTTCAAGTATCATTTTGATATTATTGAGGCTCATAATGGTCTGTGATTCAACGCTTTCCGGCATTTCCCCCTTGGTCGGGTCGATAGGGAGCTGTCCTGAAACGAATATGGTTCCGTTGAGTTCGACCGCCTGAGAATAAGGTCCTACGGCTGCAGGTGCCTTTGGAGATGTGATTACGTGTTTCATATTTGGTCAAATAGTTGTAATTACGCAAAAATAGTGATTTTTTTCGTAACTTTGCACGATGTCGCGCTGACGCGGCTGACTTACGGTTAGTATATATTTTTATTTATTGTATCTATATGGTTAAGATTGACGTCAAAGGATGCAATTCCTTTGTGAAAGAGTCTGAGTATCAGACCTATGTTGAAAAGGCCCTCGCTGCCTACGATGTGCTTGACGCCGAGAACGGCGCTGGCAACGATTTCCTCGGATGGAAGACGCTTCCTGTCGATATCCCTGAATCTCTCATTTGCGAATTTGAATCAATACGCGACGATTGGAAAAACAAGGGCGTTAACCTCGTGATAGTCATTGGAATCGGCGGTTCATACCTTGGAGCACGCTGCGCCATCGAGGCCCTCGGACATCAGTTCGTTCGCAAGGAGGGCGTTCCTCAGGTCGTATTTGCAGGAAACAATCTTTCCGAGGAGTATCTTGCTGAACTTATGGATCTTGCAAAGACAAGCAATACCGCTGTCATAGTGATTTCCAAGTCAGGTACCACAACTGAGCCTGCAGTGGCATTCAGAATCTTCAAGGAGTATATCGAGCAGACCTACGGAAAGTCAGAGGCTTCAGAGCGCATCGTTGCCATCACCGATGCCAAGAAGGGAGCGCTCAAGACCCTTGCAACCCAGGAAGGATACAAGTCTTTCATCGTTCCTGACAATGTCGGTGGACGTTACAGCGTACTTACTCCGGTAGGACTTCTTCCTATCGTGATTGCCGGATTCGACGTTCGTGCTATGCTTAAGGGTGCTGCCGACCAGAGGAAGGCACTCAGTGTACGCAGCGCAGAAAACCCTGCCGTACAGTACGCTGCAATGCGCAATCTTCTTCATAGCGAATACGGCAAGGCAATCGAAATCTTCGTTGTTTACAATCCGAAATTCACCTATCTCGCAGAGTGGTGGAAACAGCTCTACGGCGAATCCGAGGGCAAGGACGGCAAGGGTATCTTCCCTGCATCCGTAACAAACACCGCCGACCTTCACTCTATGGGTCAGTTCATCCAGGAGGGCAGTCGCGTGATGTTCGAGACCGTAATCAATGTTGAAAATGCAAACAGAAGCGTAGTGATCGGAAGCGACGAGCAGAATCTCGACCAGCTCAACTACCTTGCCGGTAAGAGCGTAAACCACTGCAATGCGATGGCTCAGCTCGGAACCAAGATTGCCCACATCGACGGCGGCGTCCCTCAGATGGAGGTCAGCATCGAGAGAATCAACGAAGAAAACCTCGGCGCAATATTCTATTTCTTTGAATTTGCCTGCGGCGTTTCCGCTTACACCCTCGGCATCAATCCATTCAACCAGCCGGGCGTCGAGGCGTACAAGAAGAATATGTTCGCGCTTCTCCGTAAGCCGGGCTATGAGGCTCAGACAGAGGAGATTCTGAAGCGAATCTAATGGAAAGGACTCTTGTTATTATCAAGCCCTGCGCCGTACAGAGAGGACTGATAGGGGAGGTTTTGAGCCGTTTCGAAAGAAGAGGACTCAAGCTTGTCGCAATGAAGATGACCAGACTCGATGCGGAGATATGCCGCAGACATTACGCTCACCTTGCCGACAAGCCCTTCTATCCCATTATCGAAGAGTCGATGACTGCAGCCCCTGTGGTCCTCTGCTGTATGGAAGGGATTGATGCCGTGGAAGTTGTACGTGCTATGGCAGGTGCAACAAACGGCCGCAAGGCTCTTCCCGGCACCATTCGCGGCGATTACTGCGTAAGCCATCAGGAAAACATCATCCACGCGTCAGATTCTCTCGAATCCGCCGCGCAGGAACTCGATCGTTTCTTCAAACCGGAAGACTACTGCAGTTACGACAACCCTCTCCTTGGATATCTGTATGCCAAGGATGAGTTGTAGATATCGGCTTTTTGTCAAATAATAAGCATTGCGGCAAATCCCGCTGCCAGAGCAATGAGGCAGTTGATTCCTTTTGCTATGAGGAAGTCTTTTTTGCTTTCGGCGAGCAATGGGAGGGATGAGTGCCCGTCCTGGCTTATGCAGCTCGCGAGCAATACAGGCAGGGGGATTATGCCCGATGCGTATAAAGTGACGAACACCATATGCGGGCCCGATTCGGGAATGATGCCGACAAGTGTAGCCAGCAGTATCATCAGTGCGGTGTTTGAACTTATCCAACTACCTATGTCGAGGTAGTGCAGTCCGGCACCTACGATGACGAGGACTCCGAAAGTCCATAGAAAAATTGACGCAAGGTGCTCTTTGATAATGTGTTGCCAGAGATGTTCCTCGACGAAGTGGTCGCTTCCGGTTACGAGAACTATCAGGACGATAAGACTGAGCGCACCGAACAGCCAGTACATCCACTCCTCGCTCAGCAGGTTAAGTCTGAATTCTTCCCGGTCGCTGCTTGCACTAGCCGCAGCGTGCCCCTCGCACTCTCCTGCCAGGCCGTACTCCCTCGCACACTCCGTACTTCGCACCAGCTCGTGCCCCTCGCACTCCGTACCGCATCCTGCGCATCCATCGCACGCTACCACGCTTTCACCGTGCTCGACTTCGTGTTCGTGACATCCGCATTCCAGCCAGCCTGCAAGCAGCGCGGTGATGAATGCCGCGACACCCAGAAACATTACGATTCTTTTCCATCCGAAGTGCCTTGCATTTGCGTGTCTGTGCTTCTTTTCTCCGTCCTCCTCGTGCACTTCGAACGAGCGCTCGCACACTGCCCGCGGAGCCGATTTACGGTACAACTTGTCAACAATGAATCCGCAGCAGACGGCAATGCAGAACAATATAAGGAATATCCACCAGGCCTTGTCCGGCATTGTGGCTATCATCACGAAGGCTTCGTCGCCCGATGAAGCAATCATCATTGCAACCAGAGCGCCGAAGCCGATAATTCCGTGAGTGTACAATGAAACTGAAGCAAATCCTCCGACGCACCCGGGCACAAGTCCAAGCAGACCGGAAACCACTATCTGGGCCGGCCTGTTGTTTTTGAGTTTTCCCAAAAGCCGTCCGTGCGAGTCGATGTTGAGCGACTCTATGATCATCATCATCACTACAACAAGCCCGCTGACCAGAACGGCACTTCTAATTGCATCGAGAAGTATCTCCAGCATATCTTAAATTACTTTGAGACTGACTGATTTGAGGTCCTTGTCCGCCGATGACGAACCTACCATAAGCGTAAAGTCGCCCTTCTCCACCGTCCATTCTTCGCCTGCTCCCCAGCACTGCAGTTCTTCCGGCCCTACGGTAAACTCAACGGTAGCGCTTTCGCCTGCCTTCAGGTCAACGCGCCTGAATCCTTTCAACTCCTTCACCGGACGGGTTACCGAGCCGAATTCGTCCCTGACGTAGAGCTGGACGACCTCGGTACCGTCAACCTTGCTGTCGTTGCGGACGCTGACGGAAACGGTGCAGCTTTCAGAAGCCGTCATTTCACTGCGGCTGATTGTAGGTTCGCCGTAGCTGAACGTGCTGTAGCTCAGGCCGAATCCGAACGGATAGAGGCATTCTGACTTGCTGAGCGCGAACTTGCGCGAATACTGCGAGTGCTTGTGATTATAGACGGTCTGGATCTGTCCGACATTGCGCGGAACGGTTACGGCGAGCCTTCCCGAAGGGTTGACCTTTCCGGTGAGGACTTCTGCAACTGCCTGACCACCAAGCATTCCCGGCTCCCAGGCTTCGACTATGGCATTGACGTTCTCCTCAGCCCAAACCAGACTAAGCGCCCTGCCGTTGAGAAGCACGAGCACGGTCGGCCTGCCGCTGGCTACCACCGCCTCGAGCAGTTCCTGCTGCATTCCTGGAAGCTGCAGGTTGTCGCGGTCGTTATTCTCGCCGCAGGTACAGCCGTATGGCGAATATCTTTGCGAATTCTCCCCTAAAACGAGTATGTTAAGGTCGGCAGATGCGGCCTTCATTGCGGCAGTTCGTATGCTGGAAGCGTTTACGTAACTGATACGGCCGTCGAAGCACATTGACTCTATGCTGGCGTTCGGGAATTGCTCCCTTATGCCTTCGAGCACGGTGGTGACGTCAGCATCTTCCTGAGGGACAGCCCAGTCGCCGAGCAGAGTCTCGCTGTCAGCGTTTGGTCCGACCACGAAAATCCTGCCGCCGCGAGTTGCATCCAGAGGGAGCAGACCGTCGTTTTTGAGCAGTACTATGCTCTTGCGTGCTGCTTCCAGGGCGGTCTGACGATGAGCGTCCTTGCGCTCGAGTTTCTCCATCCTCTCGGGAACAGGGTTTTCGAAAAGACCTACTTCGAACTTTGCTTTCAATATTCCCTTCACGGCCTCGTCGATGCGGGACTGAGGTATGCGACCGGACTTGACTGCTGCCAGAACGGCTTCGTAATAGTCAGGACCCTGCATATGCATATCGACTCCCGCTTCGACGCTTACCACGAATGCTTCTTCGAATGAAGGCACCCAGTGGTGCATCGAGTGCATCCTTTCGATATCCATCCAATCGCTGACAATGAATCCGTCAAATCCCAGTTCGTCGCGAGTCAAGTCATTGAGCAGCCAGCTGTTGCCGTGGCATGGAATGCCGTTCAGCTCGTTGTGGGCAGCCATTACCGTAGCAACGTTGGCGTCCTTGATTGCCTTGACAAAAGGTGGGAGATATAGCTCACGAAGCTTCCTCTCGGACATATCCATAGGAGCGGCATTGAGTCCGCCGGCCGGTTCGCCTCCGCCGATAAGATGCTTGGCGCAGGCAAGTACGTGGCAACTGTCGATTCCATCGCGGCCCTGAAGTCCCCATATCATATATTTTCCCATCTCGCCCACGAGATATGCGTCCTCTCCGAAGGTTTCTCCCATACGTCCCCAGCGTGCATCTCTAGCTACGTCAAGGTTTGGAGCGAAGGTCCAGCGCATGCCGGTCTGCCGCATCTCGTCTGCTGTCTCGGCCCCGATCCGCTCAATAAGATCGGTGTCGAAGGTCGAAGCGAGTCCAAGATTGGTAGGATATACGGTACATCCCTTGTGCAGTCCGTTTCCGTGGACGGCATCAACACCTATCAGAAGAGGAATCTTCAGACGGCTTTCCTGAGCCATTTTCTGGAGACTGATTGCCTCGTCGATGGTAAGTACATGGAGGAATGAACCAACAAGTCCCGACTTGACCTTGTTCGCCATATCGGGGTCACCTAGATTCTCATCGTCGGCATCAATATTCTTGTAAGGCGTGCCTTGTCCGGGAGGTACGTAAGCCGGACTTACATACTGGCACATCTGGCCGATCTTTTCCTCCAGAGTCATTTTTTTCAAAAGGATGTCGGCTCTTTCGGCCGGACTGAGGCTGCTGTCCATATAGTCTCCGCTTGAACAGGAGGCGAAAAACAACGCCATTGAAAGCAAAACGAATGATGGTTTCATATAAGCAATTTATTTTATTCTTATCAATATCAAGGCATACGGTTAAAGCCTTCATATTTCACTGTCCAGCTTCCGTCCTTCGGAAATCCTGGTGCGCTTCCGGATGATCCGTCCCAGCCTTCGCACATCATTGCGACTGCTGTCAGAAGGCCACCGTTTGCAGGGAAGTAAGGGAATGGCCAGGTGTCTGCCAGTCCGTGAGCGTCAAAACCGAATTTGTGTTCGGTAGTGGTGAGCAGGTCTATGGCTTTTTCAGGGTCTCCAAGACGCGCCGCCGCCATAGCCAGCATAGGGAAGTCCCAGCCCCAGATCTTGTCCATCTTCCAGTCATCCAGCACCTTGTAGAATGTCTTTCGGAATACCTTCTTGTTGACTCCGTCTCCCGGAAGCCAGCCGTACATTCCAGTAATTGCCGGATGTTCGTAATTGTGGCTGCCCCACATATCGGTCATATTTTCTTCCGTGATGTAATAACCGTTTTCTACCGGAGGTGATGCAAGTTTGCGCAGCACCCTGCGCCAGTCTGCACTTCTTTCAGCAGGCAGTCCCAAACGTCCGGCCCATTCCACTGCGGTTTTGAGAGCATAACGGAAATAGCAGAGTTCAAATCCGGGGTTGAGGGTGTTGAACGGGTCTGTATTTTCGGAAACCGGCGTTACCGGTGGTCCTATTACATATCTCTTTCCGTCCCAGAATACGTAATCAGCCATATAGTCGGCTGTTTCCAGCACTATGTCAGACCATTTGTCAAGTGTCTCTCTTGTAGGGGATTGTCGGTATTCGAGTTCAGCAAAGTAGATAGGGTGAGGCTCTTGCCATATCAGATATGCGTGTGCAGAGCAAGGCCATTCGCGGTTAAAGTCAGCGGTGCATTTCGGCCAGCGTGCGCCCCGTCTGCCTTCCGTCTCTGCCCTTTCGCGGGCTCCGGGAAGGAATTGTCTGTAAACCTGAAGCATCTGATCGCAGCAACTGCTCCTGCCCCAGAGGAAATAGTGCGCAGCGTGCCACCATATCATCTCGAAATGGAATCTTCCGAACCATCCGTTGTTTACAAGACCGGATTCCTGAGGAGGAAATATTCCGCTTTCGTTGAGCCGCATCAGGTACTGCGAAAGCACTATCCTGCGTTCCAGCTCCTTCCATCTCGGGTCTGTGCTTTCCGAAAGGTCAACTGCGGCACCGCTCAACCAGAACCGTTCCCAATCAATACGGCTTTTTTCTGCAGTAGTGCCGAATGCCTCCGGTCTTTCGTCGCTGTCTTTGCTGAAAAGGAACGAACATTCCCAGATATCCACATCCTCAGGAACAAGTTCGAATACGTGATTTCCCTTGCTCTCCAATACGGTTTCAGTGTTCCATCTGACCGAAAGCCTGTACTTCAGATCATCCATCTCGTGCTCCAGGCTTGCTCCGCTTCGGCCGCAAGATACAATTCTGCTGCTGTGCCTGTCGTCGCCGCTGCCGAAAAGCCCTACGAACTTGTTGAATGATTTGTTGTCAGCATAGGGGAAGCGGACGGCAATTTTCAGTCTGCCTTCACGGCAAAGCCCGGACTCGACCCGGACAGATATCTGGTCTTTTTCCGGGTGGCATACTGTTGTAACCCTGACCTGCCTGCCTTCAAGGCTGAAGGAACTTCTGACCTCTCCGGTCCAGAGGTCTGTGTATTGATGCGCGTCTTCAAGGTCCGCTTCCACTGCTTCGCTTCCATCCTCGCGCAGAAATACAAATCCTATGCGCCCCAGATTGACCCTGTGCGGATTAGCCTTGAGGTACATGCTGACCTGCTCCGTTTCCGGGTTGAAGTCGATGTATGGGATATTCTTCCCGTATGACTCGAAATAGACTGGCCTGTAATCTTCTGTTTTTACACCCTCTGGCAGAGGAAAGGAGTGCCATCCCCAATCACTGAGCGTAGAAAATGGCACAAAAGACTGCAATCCGCTGATGTCCAAGCCGAAAGCAAATTTTCCATTTCCTACCTGCCCTGGACTTTGGGGGAGTGTGGAGCTGATGCTTATGTCGTGACGGGAAACTACAGCCCTGCGGTCGATGCTTCCGTTGCCGGTATCGGCGCAAACGGCATCCACGCCCTGGAGCGTGAGTGCCGTCGCCAGACACAGACTGATCAATCCGTTTGATGTCATATTGTCCTTCAATTCATTTTTACAGAATCACGATTTCTGCCTTTTCCTGTACGCCGAGATCCTCGATGCTGAACTTTACGCTTCCTTCCGAGTATGTCCAGTTATCTATGTTCTTGCCGTTTACACTGACTGAAGAAGGTTTTGCCGAGCAGTAAACAACCATATGGTAGTCGTGAATCTGAGGCATATCCTTGAAACTTCCTTCGGTAGGGTTGATGGTGATGGATACCTTTCCGGCTTCTTCGCTGCACTCGAACAGTGTCTTTGCAATGGCCCCGTTCTCATACTCGTAGTCTTCGGCATCGCAGTCAAGCAGGGTGTAGCTGGACTCTCCGTGAGGATATACCTTGATGATGTAGTTGTCGAGAGGTTTGTCGCCGATATATTGCTTTTCCTCCATTGTTGGAATGATTGCACCATCGCGGATGAAGAGAAGTCCGGCACGGTTTTCCGGGATATCGACCGTAAATGTCTCGCCCTTGCTCTGGTATTTCTCACCAGACCATGCATCGATCCAGCTGCCTGCAGGAAGGTAAATCTCGTTTGTGAAAATTCCGAGGCAGAAGCTGTTTCCGAACATATACTGGTAGCACATATCGTAAACGTTCTCGTCATCAGGGAATACCAGAGGCATGCTTCTGACAATAGGCATTCCGTTCAGTGTCGATTCTATTGCCATCGAGTAGATGTATGGTATGAGCTCGTAACGCATCTTGACATAGTCACGATACATTCCCTGTTCGTGCTCGTTGTAATAGAACGGATGCATCATACTGAACCAGCTGTTGATCTGGCACCAAGGCAGGAAGAGTCCGAAATGGAGACTCTGCATTTCCTGCTCCTTCGGAACGCTCATCACGTCACAGGAAGTATTGAGGAATCCGCTCATACCCAGATTGATCTGGTCAAATAGTGCAGTCTTTCCGCCACCGTTGTCACCGCTGGTTGAAGCTCCCCAATGCTGTGTGCCGCTCCATCCTCCGCAGTAGTGGTGCCATGTGCGCTTGCCGTTGTACTTTCTTCCCATCATAGCCATCTGCTTAGGCAGCAATACCTGGTTGAGGTTGTGCATAACCTTGTCTGTCTGGCCGTTGTAATATGACTGGAAAGTATGTTCGTCGATTGTTCTTGCCGGGTCCATCTTGAATCCGTCCACGCCGAGGTCCATAAAGGTAGTGAGGTGGTCCATCCAGTGCTCCTGTCCGGACTGCGCTCTGCCCTCGCGTTCAGCGATAAGGTCTTCTTCGGTTATGCTGAGGTCATATTCCTCGCAAAGCCAAAGACCGAGGTGATATCCCATATTGCGCAACTTCCCGATAAACAGGCGGTTGTGGAGTTTCTTAGGATATTTGTCGATTTCCCAGTATGGTTCTACGGCAAATTTCTCGGAGTTGAATTTCTTTTCTGTGCTGAAGTCATATCTTTTCTCCATCCACTGCGGCTCAAGCCAGAATACGTCACAAGGAACTTCCGCCTGCCTGAAATGAACGGCATCGTTGAGGATGTCCCACTGGTCTTCCCTCATATTAGGACCGAAACAGAGGCCGTAAGCCCATTTTGGAAGCAGGTATGACCTTCCGGTAGTGAGCGTGTAGTCATTGAGTACCCCGGGCATATCCTTCTCTGCAAACAGGTAGAAGTCAGCCTCGTCATTTGTATTGTAGATATTGAACCTTTCCTTGTCGGTATATCCGATGTCGAAATAATTCTTCCTTGTGTCATTGTTATATATTCCCCAGCCGAGTGAACTTACCATAAACGGCATAGGAATCTCGGTGTGCTGGTATGTGGTCCACATCCTGAGCAATTCGCCCCTGTGCTGGATATGGTCACGGCTCGTACTGCCACCGCCGTAGAAACGCTCTCCCTTTGCCATTTCGATGGAAAGAACGTGGCTCTTTTCAGGATCTCCGCTCTCGGCTTTGTCCTTTTCGGAGAACTGTCCGTTGTCATCACCGATGATTCCTCCGTTGCTTGCAACCGTGAGGCTTGAGAATTTGTCGTTGATGACTTTGGCAAGAGAGTAGCATAGAGGCGCTCCCGACTTGACGAATTCGAGCTCGCGTACAAGTTTCCTTCCGTCGTTGCCGGTAAGGCTTATGCTTCCGTCCTTCTTGTTGAGAACGAGGGTATTGGTGGCCGTTGTTACGGTCAGCGTATTGCGTGTCTCCTTGAACTTTGCATTAACCGGGGTCCAGTCGGTTTTGACTATTCCGTAACGCTCCATCAGAGACTCGGCGAACTGGTCTCTCGGGCTGACCTGTATGCGGAAAATGCCGTCCGTACAAGCCTGCACCTTGACATTGAGCCCATTGTTTGTCTTTACGGTGCGGCTCTCGTTCGCCGCAAGTGAGCATACCCCCATAATGGCTGCTGCAATGATGCTTATCAGTCTTTTTCTCATTATTTTGTGGTTTTAAAATTGTTCTTTGCTGGTTTCCTGCTCATAACGAAGCGAAGCTCGGCTCCGTCAATGATGTCCTGATATCTGATGAAAGGTTCACCAAGCCTCTTGCCGTCAAGATAGACCGCCTTGACGTAAACGGCATCCTTGCTCCAGCCTTCTGCTGTCATATGTAGCTTGCCGCCACCGCTGAACTGAACTTCAAGTTCGGGAACGCAAGGAGAACCTATCCAATACTCGTCGCTGCCCGGGCATACCGGGTAGAATCCCATACAGTTGAACAGATACCAGGCACTCATCTGCCCGCAGTCATCGTTTCCGCTGAGTGCGTCAGGCTTGTTTCCGTAGAAATTGTCGGCTATGTATCTTACCCATTTCTGGCATTCCCAAGGCTTGCCGAGAACATTGTAAAGGTATGTTACGTGATGGCAAGGCTCATTTCCGTGCCAGTAACCGCCAATGCGACCCCAGATGTCGTGCGCACCCGGAATGTCCTCGTCCATCTCGATGGTGAACAGGCTGTCCAACCGGTTAAGGAGGAATTGTCTTCCGGCAAGTTCGACGTATTTGTCGAAGTCGTGAGGGACTGTCCAGGTGTATTGCATTGTGAATCCTTCAGTTATATCGCCCCAACCGTGAACCGAATTTGGCCCCTGGTATGCGATTGGTGCAAACGGAGTCCTCCACTCCCCGGCGGAGTTGCGACCCCTCATATACCTAGTTTCAGGGTCGTATAGATTCTGCCAGTTGTGGCATCTGCCCTCGAATACGCTATACCAGTCCTTTTTCCCCTCCACGCTGCCGTCATATCCGAGCATTTTGGCTACCTGCGCGATGCACCAGTCGTCATAGGCATACTCGAGTGTCTTGGAAACAGATTCCTTTTCCTTGTCGAACGGTACATAACCCAGGCTTTCATATTCCGGTATGCAGTCATAGTTGCGGTTGGTCGCAGTCGTTACCATTGCTTCGAAGGCCCTTTCATAGTCAAATCCCGGGACTCCCTTGAGCATCATGTCGGCAAGTACCGAACAGGCGTGATATCCTATCATACACCAGGTCTCGCCGCCATAGAAACTCCATATAGGAAGCATTTTCTCAGCGCTTTTGTCATAATGCGCAAGCATGGAATTGGCAATGTCTGCCTGAAGAGGCCTGTTTACAAGATTAAGAAGAGGATGAAAGGCCCTGTAGGTGTCCCAGAGGGAAAAGACGGTCATATTGGTAAAACCGACCGCATTCTCGATATTCTTGTCGTGACCCCTGAAACGACCGTCTGCGTCCTGGAAAACGAAAGGATGCAGGGCGGTATGGTACACGCTGGTGTAGAATGTTTCCTTCAGTTTTCTGTCTTCGCTGACAAGCCTGTACTTGCCCAGCTCCAGTTCCCACGCGTCTGCGGCTTCTTTTCTTACAGTATCAAAATTCTTTCCTTCGAGTTCTTCAAGGTTTTTTCTGGCACCGTCCGTACTGACCGCTGAGACCGCAGTGCTTATTTCCATAGTGGAACCGCTTGAGCTATTGAACCTTACGACCATCTGCAACTTTTCGCCCCAGGCCTCCCTGTTGCTGCGGAAACGCTTGGTGTTGTATATGACCGGCTTGCCGTCCTGGAGTATTACAAAGTCTTCGATCTTTCTGTCGAACCGTGCTACAAAATACACGAAACGCTCCGGACTCCAGCCCTTTACGGTCTTTGATCCACATATTTCACGCCCGTCTGCTGAAATTCGCACGTCTGACCATACGCATTTCTGGTACAGGGTGTGGTCAAGGTCTATCAGCACCCAGCAACTGTCGCTCTGTGGGAAGGTGAAACGGAAGATTCCCGCCCGCTTGCCTGCCGTCATCTCGGCAAATACCCCATAGTCTGCCAGTTCCACGCTATAATAGCCAGGGGATGCGCTCTCCTTGTCATGGGAAAATCTGCTGCGGTATCCGCTGTCCGGATTCTCTTCGCTGCCTCTTTCGTGCCTGAACTTTCCTGTCCCCGGCATAAATAGGAAATCCCCGAGGTCAGGTATGCCGGTGCCTGCAAGGTGAGTCAGGCTGAACCCGAGCAGGGTCTTCCGGGAATATTTGTATCCTGCCGCGGCATCGTATTCGTCAAAATCCGTGTCAGGGCTGATCTGAATTCCGCCGAAAGGTGTCTGCGCTCCGGGGTAGCAGTTGCCGAACCCGTCAGTTCCGACGAATGGGTTGACATAGCTGCACAGGGTCTCCGCCCCGGCGCCCAACGCTGTCAGAAGAAGCGCAATTACAAAGGAAGTCCGCTTGATGTTCATCTGATTCCTGATTTGTTGTCAATCAATATAGGTGCACCTGTCCGTCCTTTTTTGTAAGCGAATAAGGTTTGTCCTCATCCTTAAGTCCGCGTTTCTTGTTTGGCTTTGCAACCATCTCGAACTCAAGAATTCCTCCGGCGAGCAGGTCTTCGTGAGTGATATACATCTTGCTGTATTCCTTGCCGTTGAGGAATACCTTCTTTACGTAACGGTTTTCGTCGGATACGCCTATTGCCTTGACGGTCAGCTTGTTTCCGTTAGGAAGGTTGAGTATGGCATAAGGAATGTACGGAGCTCCGAGTACATATTCGTCACTACCTGCACATACCGGATAGAATCCGAGAGCCGTGAAAATGTACCAGGCGCTCATCTGTCCGCAGTCGTCATTTCCACCAAGTCCGTGCATTACAGGCACGTACATTTTGTTCATTATTTCCCTAACCCAGTACTGAGTTTTCCATGGCTGGTCAGTCCAGGCATAAAGATAAGGGATATGGTGGCTCGGTTCGTTTCCGTGAACATATCCTCCAATGAGGCATTCCTTGGTAACATCCTCATTGTCGGCATAGTAAATCTCAGGAAGATCCATACCGAACAACTCGTCCATCTTTGCGACGAACTGTTTCTCGCCTCCGAGCAGTTCCATCATTCCGTAAACGTCGTGCGGGGCGTGGAATGAGAAGTTGAGGGAGTTGCCCTCGATGAAGCCCTGACCTACAGTCTGCTTTACGTCAAATTTTTCCCTGAAACTGCCGTCCGTATGCCTTGGTCTTGCAAATCCTATTGACGGGTCATAGATGTTCCGATAATACAATGCCCTTTTGAGATACTTCTTTGCCACTTCCCTGTTTCCGGTATTCCATGCGGCATTGTGTATGGTCCAGTCATCGTATGAATACTCCAAAGTGTTGCTTGCGGAAGTTTTGGAGGCCTCGTCCGGGACATAACCGTACTTGATGTATTCGCCCAGACCCTGGTACCACTCCACGTTCGAAGTTGAAACCATTGCCTCGAAAGCCTTTTCCTTGTCTATGTCAAGACCTTTGACGATTGCATCGGCGAGCACTGATACTGCGTGGTATCCGGTCATACACCAGTTGTCGTTTGCCATATGGCTCCAGATAGGCAGCATCCCGTGCACGCTCTGTTCGTAGTGGGCGATCATGGACTCTACCATATCCTTTTCCTGTTCCGGTTTCATCAGCGTGAGGAAAGGATGCTCTGCCCTGTATGTATCCCAGAGGGAGAATACCGTGTAGTTGTTGAATCCTTCCGCCTTGTGTATACCGTGGTCGAGACCGCGGTAGCTGCCGTCTACGTCCATATAAATGGAAGGATTGATCATCGTGTGGTAAAGCGAGGTGTAGAACATCTTCTTCTGGTCCTCGGTGCCGGATATGTCTATGCACGAAAGTTCCTTCTCCCAGGCATCCTGAGCCTCTGAAAGAAGTTGCTCGAAACTCTTTCCGGCAGCTTCTGCCCTGAGGTTTTTGAGTGCCCCCTCGGCGCTTACGGCCGAAAGCGCCACCTTTACGGTGAGCTCCGAATCGACTGCCGTATGGAACTTGAACCACGCCGCTACCTTGCGTCCCGCCATTTCAGGGAAGTTGTGGTACTGCGGGAATTTGCTCCAGCCGCCCTTATATTGAACTGGCGCACGGTCTTCCCAGCCGTATTCGACCACAGGCTGGGAGAATGAGATTGCAAAATAAGTGTAGTTGGTCCTTGCCCAGCCGTTAGTGATGCGGTAACCTGTTAATAGAGTGTCATTTTCTACCCTGACTTCAGCCCAGAGGGTCTTGCCGTCATAGTTGTATATTCCGTGGTTGAGGTCCAGTACGATGTGTCCGTCCTTGCCCCAGGGGAACCGGTAATTGTGGATTCCCACCCTTGGCGTCGCGGTAAGCCGTGCCCTTATTCCGTAATCGCTGAGGGTGACCTCGTAACGTCCAGCCTCGGCAATCTCGTCATCATGGCTGAACCGTGAACGGTAGCCGCTGTCAGGATTGTCTTCGGTGCCGGGATTGAGGATGACCGGTCCAGTTGCAGGCATCAGCAGGATATCTCCGAGGTCTGAATGCCCCGTGCCGCTGAAGTGGGTGTGACTAAATCCGACTATGGTATTGTCCGAATGCTTGTAGCCGGCGCAATACTCGTAGGTTCTGGGCTGGTACTTGCCGGCCACGTTGTGAGGAATGGTGTCGGTATCGGGGCTCAACTGCACTCCTCCGAACGGAACGCAGGCTCCCGGGAAGGTGTGTCCCATCCCGTCAGTTCCGATAAATGGGTCAACGTAACTGATATGTGGCCTCTGGCCGGCGGCGCTGGCAGAAATGCATACCAAAGCCGCGAGAAGGGTAGTTTTTATGTTCATAACCCAAAGGTACAAATTATTTTTATTATATTTGTAAATCATAACACTAACAGAAACAGAATATGCTAACTAATCTGCTTATCGCGTCGCTTCTTTCTTTGGCGGCTCCGTCATCCTCTCCTGAGATTGTTGAAGGCATCCAGGGCTATGTCCCTACTCCCGAAGTCCTCGAATCGCGCCAGCGTTTCAGTGATGACAAATTCGGCATCTTTATCCATTGGGGCGTCTACAGTATGTTAGGGCGTGGAGAATGGGTGATGAATACTGACAAGATACGTTTTTCGGACTACAGCATCCTTCCCGGCGGATTCTATCCCGGCAATTTCGATGCTGCCGAATGGGTGAGCGCATTCAAGGCCGCCGGTGCGCGCTATATCACCATAACGACACGTCATCACGACGGATTCTCGATGTTCAAGAGCCGCTGGTCAGACTACAACATCGTAGATGCAACCCCTTTCGGCCGTGACATTATCAAGGAACTTGCTGATGAGTGCCACAAGCAGGGCATCACCATCAATTTCTATTATTCTTTGCTCGATTGGTGCAGGGAAGACTATCCGATCGGCAATTCCGGCCACCATTCCGGCAGAGATGAGTCAAAGGCCAACTATGCTTCATACCTTGATTTTATGTGCAATCAGATTACGGAACTTCTTACCAATTACGGTCCGGTCGGTTGCATCTGGTTCGATGGAGACTGGGATCACATCAAGAAGAAAGCGGACGGTTCCTATCCCGATATCGATTTCGATTGGGGCTATGGCCGTATTTATGAGTTGATACACAGTTTGCAGCCGGGTTGTCTCGTAGGTAACAACCACCACCGCCGTACCATCCCTGGTGAGGACATACAGCTTTTTGAACGCGACGTGCCAGGTGAAAATACTGCAGGTTACAGCAGAACAGATGTTGTAAGCACTGCACTCCCTCTCGAAACCTGCCAGACCATAAACAAATCCTGGGGCTTTGACATCAATGACCACACATACAAGACTGACCAGGAACTTATCAGACTTCTGGTCCGTACGGCCGGCCGCAATGCAAACCTTCTTCTCAATGTAGGTCCTCAGCCTGATGGCCGCATCCCTGCTTTGTCCCTCGAAAGGCTCGCCCAGATAGGTGAATGGCTCTCCGTTAACGGCGAAACAATATACGGAACGCGCAGTACGCTTCTCAAACCGCAGCCTTGGGGTGTGGTTACTGAAAAGGACAACAAGATTTTCCTGCACGTTTTGGAAAAACCGGAATCCGGATCAATCGTCCTTCCGCTGTCCCTGAAGGTAAAGTCTGTCAGGTCTTTTGCCGATGGCACCGAGCTCAACTTCAAACGCACCAAGTCAGAGCTTACCGTAGTTCTCCCCGAGTCGTATGATTGCAGCACGGACTATATCGTGGAGATAACGGTGAAATAGTTTTTGTTTGTGTTTTTTGATGTCCTTTTTTGAGATATCTTATGAATTCTTTAGATGATTGTTAAAAATTGTTTATTATTTTTGACAAGTAAACAAATTGAAAAACTAATACCAACCTTATTATAAACTTAATTATTGATTGCTTATGGCAAAACGATTTTTAATCGGCTTGTTGGCAGTGCTCGCAGCGGCAATGCCAGCATTTGCACAGTCAACAGTCAGTGGTAAGATTGTCGATACCAAGGGTGAGGGTATCCCTGGTGCCAATGTTATCATTTCAGGCACAAAGACTGGTGCAATCTCTGATCTCGACGGCTCCTACAAGCTTACCGGCGTAAGTTCAAAGGCCGTTCTGGAATTCTCCTGCCTCGGCTACGCCACCAAGAAGGTAGCCGTTGAAGGAAAGTCTGTCATCAACGTTGTCCTCGAGGAGGATAGCGAATTCCTTGACGACGTAGTGGTTATCGGTTACGGTACGGCAAGAAGGAAGGACGTTTCCGGTGCCATCGCAAGTCTCAACTACGGTGACAACGCAAACATCGCAAACCTGCCTAACCCTAACGCATTCTCGGCTCTGTCAAGCCGCGTTGCCGGTTTTAACTATTCACCTACCAGCAGCGCAAGCGGAGACAACTCCGCAACGATGACCATCCGCGGTATGAATGCCATTCCAAGCGGCGGATCAAAGTCAAGCAGCGCGCACAGCCTCAACCAGCCTCTGCTCGTTGTCGACGGTGTCATCTCCTATGGCTCCATCAACGAAATCAACACTGCAGACATTGCAACCATCGACGTGCTCAAGGACGCATCCGCTGCCGCCATCTACGGTTCCCGTGCAGCCAACGGCGTTATCGTGATTACCACCAAGAGGGGTGCATCAGAGAAGCCGACTGTCCGTTTCGACGCTTCAGTAAGCCTCTCCGACTGGAGCCGCAGACCTGAGTTCGTTACCGATGAGGATGTCTTCTTCCGCAACCGTTTCTTCTCCAAGTCAGCAGGCGATGCTAGTCTCGTAGGACTGGATTACAGGACCTATGACAAGGTCAACCTCATGTCACGCGTCGAGAACGAAGCGTACAATCAGGGCATCTACACCGACTGGATCGACGAGATTTCGCGTACGGGCGTAGGCCAGAAATATGATGTCAGCGTATCCGGAAAGAGCGCCAAGACCAGCTACTACGTAGGCTCGAACTATACCCGCACGCAGGGCATACGTCTTGGAGACGACTACGAGAAGTACAGTTTCCTCGCCAAACTCGACATCGACCTCGCCTCCTGGCTCAAGGTCGGCGTGAAGGGAAACTTCCAGGGCGCAACCAGCTGGGGCCAGCCGGCACGTATCCAGAACGCCACCTGGCTTTCTCCTTACTCATTCGTAAAGTGCCAGCTTGAAGGCTACGAGGACTGGTACAGCTCAAATCCTGACGGAAACGTCATCAGCCCTCTCTGGGGTACCGGATCAGGAGACTCCTACCTCTGGACTGACCGTTCTTCTGCAAGCAACACCGTCAACGGACTCGCATATGCGCAGATCGACTTCCCGTTCCTCAAGGGTCTTTCTTACCGCGTAACGGCACAGGGCCGCAGGTCAAACAGCACTTCGGACGAATTCAGCTATCCTGAGATATGGGTCAACACTGAGAAACCTGAGGAAATGGACAACCCTGGCGCAAAGGCGACTAACGCAGGCGGTTCATCGAGCGCTTCCAAGGGATCTACCTGGAACATCGACAACATCCTCACCTACACCACCGACTTCGGCAGGAATCACATCGACGCGATGGTAGGTTACACCAGGGAACGTTATGACGGCAATAAGCTTTCCACCTCATTCTCAGGCTACGACCTCTATCCAAGCTTCGGATATTACGACATAGCATCCGCAGCCAACATTTCTTCTACCCGCACAAGGACAATCACCAGCGCAATCGCATACCTGGGACGTGTCAACTATAACTGGGCAAACAAGTACTATCTGACCGCAAACTTCCGTCGTGACGGATATTCGGTGTTTGCAGACGGTCACAAGTGGGGCAACTTCTACGGAGCATCCGCAGCGTGGGTGATCTCCAACGAGGAATTCATGAAGAACGGACCGTTCGACTTCCTCAAACTCCGTCTCTCTTACGGTGAAAACGGAAGCCGTACCATCGGAGCATATGCCACCACCGCAAGTGTTGTCAATACCATCAGCAACGGCGGTACCCGCACCAACGCCTGGCTCGGCGAGCAGTCTGCATACGGTGTCCGCATCAACCAGATTGCCAACAAGGGTCTTTCGTGGGCAACCTCAACCAAGGCCGACCTCGGTATCGACTTCAGCGTTCTGGGCAACAGACTCAACGGTACCCTCGACCTTTATGTAGGAAACACCTATGATATGCTCGTTTCCCGTTCAGCGCCTTACTACACCGGATTCTCAAGCGTCAACGCCAATGCGGGTCAGGTATCCAACAAGGGTATCGAGCTAACTCTCAACAGCGTCAACATCGCCGGAGACGGACAGGACAAGTTCCGCTGGGAGAGCAATCTTGTATTCTTCACCAACAAGAACAAGCTCGAGCATCTCTACCCTGGTGTCACGTCAGACGTTGCCAATTATCTCATCCAGCCGGAAGCTTACTATGCACTCGTGGAAGGCGAGCCTATCACCGCCGCATACGACTACAAGCTTCTCGGAATCTTCCAGAGCCAGGAGGAGATCGACAATTACACCTACACCGCACCTGACGGAACCGTAAGCAAGATTATGCCTGACGCAAAGCCTGGTGACCTCAAGTTCGAGGATACCAACAACGACGGCAAGATCAGCGACCTCGACCGTCACGTGATCGGTACCACGGACCCTCTCTTCACCGTCAACTTCGCCAATACTCTCTCCTGGAAGGGATTCTCGCTGTATTTCAACTTCCGTTGGATGCAGGGTGACAAGACCCACTTCCTGGGACTCGACCCTAACGCGTTCGGCACTTCGATGACGAGCGGCAACCAGCTCAAACAGGTTACCCCTTGGTGTGATGACAAGTATTACCAGAACCACAGCAACACCTATCCTCGTTACGGATATTCAAACGTTTATGACTACCAGTACTGGAACTCACGTTCATTCCTCAAGCTCAAGGACCTTTCGTTCTCATACACTCTTCCTTCAAAGCTTGTCAGCAACGTAGGTCTCAGCGCAGCGCGCGTATATGTTGCCGCTACGGACCTGTTCACCATCTCCAACTGGTCGGGTCTCGATCCTGAAACCGCCGGTACGATCGCATCCGGTTCAGCTTCGACACGTTACGGCAGCAACGGTACCTATAAGACTGTCACCTTCGGTGTCAACCTTACTTTCTAAAACTCTAATAGAATATGATCATGAAAACAAGAAGAATATTTCTGGCAGCTTCAGTAGCCCTTTTCTCTCTTTCAGGTTGTATGTCTGACGAGGAGTTCCTTAAAGAGCATTCGTTCGTTGCAAATGACCAGAGTTACTTCACGACGGAGGCAGCGATTACATATGCACTCAATGCCTGCTACTCTCAGGTCGAGTACCTCATGGCCGGAAACTCTCACGGACAGCACTCCTGGTTGCTTCAGGGTATGGGACTTGACACCTTTACCGGAACGAGCGGCACTTCGGAATGGGCTGCAAACTGGCCTGCAATCAACCCGAGCAACGGTACCACCCGTCACTGGTACGACTACTGCTACCAGCTCGTAAGCCGTTGCAACCTCGTAATCGACAAGATTGACAACAATAACACTGAGGTTAAGTATTCGAACGCCACGCGAGCACAGGAACTCCGTGCAGAGGCCGTATTCATCAGGGCTTGGGCATACCGCTGCCTCGCTTCGATGTTCGGCAACGTCCCTATCATCGACAAGCCGTTCGACGAGGTACGTTATGACTATGCTCCTAACACCCGTCAGGAGATCTGGGAGTTCATGTACAAAGACTTCAAATGGGCCGAGGAGCATCTCCCTACGACTCCTCGTGTGACCGGAACCGTAACCAAGGCTGCTGCAGGCACCTATCTTTCAGAGGTATGTCTCGCTCTCGGCAAGTTCGACGAGGCAGTAGATGCTGCGACT
>SAMEA3663125__coassemble_209_pt1 | contig 18922 bp, 12 predicted proteins | sample SAMEA3663125__metabat2_low_PE_016 | metagenome-assembled genome bin SAMEA3663125 (sample SAMEA3663125) | pig gut metagenome | biome: pig gut; feature: pig-associated habitat; material: faeces | place: Denmark | collected 2012
CTTCGAAAGAATCGAGGTTCTCGGTAATCCGGAAGGTTCCGTCATCCCTTATAAGTTCCATACGGAGAAAGCTGCCTTCCTTCAGCGCAGCTCCATTCCATTCCTTGAGGGACCAGGTTCCGCTGATATTGTTTTTGTTGACTTCAAGATACTCTATGACCGGCTCCTTCTCCCCGCACGAAACGGCAAGGATGACCAGGGCAGAAACTGAAGCGATGAGTGAAAAGAACTTCTTCATTAATTTCGTGACTCTGGAGCATTGCCCTGTCATTGAACACCGCATCGAGCCAGTTCACGTCGGTTTTGGACAGATAATCATAGTTCTGACCGTCGCTAAGACCGATTTCCTTTTCGTACTGGATGCGCTGGGCAGTATTCATCAGGTCCCGTAGGCTATGCTTGACACACCCATCTGGCCCTTGTAGCTCACGCTTGGCTTATCCTCACGGCCGCGCCTGGTAGTGATGACAATCACACCGTTGGCTGCACGGGCTCCATAAATGGAAGTGGAAGAGGCATCCTTGAGCACGGACATACTTTCTATATCCGACGGATTGATGGTGTTGAAGTCCGATGCTGAAATGGCCACGCCATCAACTATATATAGAGGTGCCGTACCTGAATTGATGGAGTTCACGCCTCGGATTACCATTGTTGCGCTGGCGCTTGGCTCACCGGTGGAAGAAAGTACCGTAAGTCCTGCAACCTGACCCTGAAGCGCCTGATCGAATGCCGGGGTCGGCGTATCCTTTAGCTTGTCAGCCTTGACGGTTGCCACGGAACCGGCCACGGTTCCCTTTTTGCGTACTCCGTACGCTATGACAACGGCATCCTCGATCTTGAGCGATTCGGTCTTGAGGACGACGTCGAGTACGGCGGGTCCGTCTTCTGTTATCATAACCCGCTTTTCCTCAAAGCCTATGCAGGAAAAGAGCAACTCGGTTCCTGCAGGCACTTCAATTTCGTAATCCCCGTCCAACGAGGTCAGGACTCCGTTTCCCGGACCTGCCATTACGGCAACACCAATCAGCGGAAGTCCGTCATCCTGAGAGGTCACGACGCCCTTTACCTTAACAAGATTCTGGGCGTATGCAGAAAAGCCTGCGGCTGACATCAGGACAGACAATGCAAGTAGTAGAATGTACTTTCTCATATCAAGTATAAATCATGCAAAGGTACTCCTAAATTCGGACATAACGAAATATTATGAGGGTAGAATAGCCTTTGAAAGCCGGATTATACGCAAAGAGTATTTTAAGCGTAGTTCGATGTAAACGATTCTCTGAATAGAAAAAGGGATGACCGGCAGTCAAAAGACTTTTACCGGTCACCCCTGAGATTTCAGTTGCCCCAAATCTCCCTAATGCGGTTTATTTTGCATATACCAAGGCCTTGTCAACCCAGAGGAGCTTGTCATTGCGCACATTGTCGACAGAAATCTTTACAGTGTGCTTGCCTGGAGCAAGTTCATATTTGTGGAAGATATGGTCCTGATACTGATAAGAATCCTCACCGGCAATCTCTGTATATTCCTTTCCGTCGAGAACGATCCTTACGTTTGCCTCATACTTGCTATCCTTCTGCCTGTTGCGCAGACGGCCCTTGACTATGACAGCGTTGCCTTCGAAAGTAAATTCAGCACACGCGCCATCCTTGAGATGCTTGTCGATGCCGATGGTCTCCTTGTATGAGTATCCAGGGAAACTCTGCTCGAAACGTACTGCCTTAGGCTTCTGAACCTTGATGACAACATCATCCTTACCTACCTTTCCTCCATTGCGCTTGATAACTTCAAGTGCCTGGTTATAAGACAACTCATAGGTCTGATTGAGTGAAAGGTCAACGCAGGAGAATGGTCTGTCCTCAACTATGTGACAAGCGGCAAGATACTCCTGAGGAATATTGCTGTAACCTATCATTGTGCTGAGGATACCGATGGCAGATGCAGGATTGCAGTCTGAATCCTGTCCGCAACGGGTGGAGATATCCATTGTCTTGAAATAGTCACCCTCACCATAGAGAAGACCGATGGCAATGTATGCACCGTTGATGACGGCATCGATGCGGAATTCGCTACCCGGCTCATCAGGACAGTCAACCTCATCGGTATATTTCTCCTGGCACTTTGCCCAGCAGGCTTTCCAGTCTGAAGGATTCTCTTCATACCAGCGGATGACGTCAGCTATGCAGCGGTAGTAGCGGCTCTGCTCCGGAAGTGTCTTGAGCGCTTCCTTAACGATGGTATGGATATCATCATACTGGAATGCAAGTGCATACATTGCAGCAACATACACGCCTCCGTACCAGCCGTCGCCATAGTTCATGATATGACCGATGTCATCACAGTAGAATGCTGCGGCATTAGGCATTGCAGGAGCCATGAGTCCGGCATAGTCAGCTTCGATCTGGAAGTCGATGTCATCGGCGTGAGGGTTGTTCTCCCAATAACCGATGTCACGACCCTTCAGTCCGCGGAAAATGTTTACCCTCGCCTGGAGATTTGCGTGCCAGAGCGGATAAGGAGTATAGGCAAAGGCCTGCGCAAAATCATCGATATTGGCATCGAGTCCCTTCTCTGCAAATACCTTCACGAAGGTAAGATCCATATAAACGTCATCATAGAGACCTGGACCGTGGTCGAAATAATGCTTGATGCGGCCTTCGTTCCAAATGATTTCTTGGCCATCCGGAATCATCTCGCCTTTCCATTTGAACTCGGTAGGTCCGCCATAGGTACAGCCTATGGTCTGGCCTGCCCAACCTCCCTTGACCTTGTCAAGAAGAGTCTCCTTTGACATCTTGATCTTTGCAGCATCAAGATTTGCGGCCGATCCCAAAATCGCCACAGCCAAAGCTAACAAAATCTGTAACTTCTTCATAAGCATTTAAATATTAATAATTTGCAAAAAATTCATAATTCCCTGAACCAAGTTCAAAACTATCGGAAACCATAGACCCGCATTTGGCCTTGAAAGGAAGTCGTACAATGGCCTCCACTCCGGCAGGCACAGAAAGCTGCATACGGAAAGCACCGTCCTTCCTTTCCCATCGGTTGCTGACAGGCCCGCAAGGTGACTTGTAAGTCACGGCAACATGCTCCAGCCCCTCAGGCATCAGAGGAGCCACCTCAATCCTGCGGAATCCCGGTTCAGCGGGTCTTATGCCGCCCAGATATTCGTACATCCAGATTATGAGGTCTCCGAGAAGCATCACGTGATTGCGCGAATTCATAGCCGGGTCGGCAGTGTCACCGTTCCACAGTTCCCATATCGTAGTAGCGCCTCTGCTGACCATATATCCCCAGGACGGATATGTATCCGAAGAGGCTATAGAGTATGCAAGATCGGCATAAGCGTTTTCTGACAGTGCCCTCATAAGATGTTGTATGCCAAGCACACCGGAACTTACGTGGCCTCCCCAGCGCTCTATGGTGCACGAGGCGATGTTGTCCGCAAGTTTCTGTCTGTATCCGTCCGGGACCAGACCCAGTCCCAGAGCAAGCAGACCGGAAGTCACCGAACCGTTGTCATAATTACAGGACGATTCATCGAAATACTTATCATTAAACGCCTTACGAAGATTCCTGGCATCCCTTTCATATAGTTCCGCATCCTGATCATAACCGAGCAGCCGTGCAAAAGAGGCCATCTTCAGAAGCTGGTCATAAAAGACGGTGGAGGCGAGAACCGGCTTGGCAGTCTTGCGTGAAACGTCCTTGGAATGAATGGAACTTATATCCTCCGGAGGAAGACACCAGTCACCGAAATTGTCATTGACCATCACGGAATCGACCATACCGATTGCCTTTGTGCGTTCGACCCAGCGCTTCATCGCGTCATATCTTTCAGCCACAACAAGCTCGTTGCCATAATGCCTGTAGAGCATATCAACGGTATTTATAAAGGCAGAAGGCCATGTCACGTCGTGCTCATAGCATAATACCTCGGTGCAACGGCGGGCATATCCCCTTCCGAATTCATCGCTTCCTGCATATCTCTCGCCCATTTCTCATAAAGAGCTTGATTATCAAAGATATATGCCTCTCCATAACAACCGGTGGCACGGTCACCCAGCCACGGCATACGCTCATCGCGCTGAGGACAGTCCGTAGGCATACCCCTGTAATTGCCCCTGATACCCCAGAACGCGTTGCGATGCAGTGCGTTGAGTATGGTGTCAGAGCATTCGAAACTGCCGGTGGTCTGCATCAGGTCATAGATGACCTCGCCACTGAACGATTCCGGTCCGGGAAGATAATCCAGACCTGATATTTCCACAAATCTGAAACCATGGTAAACAAACTCCGGAGCCCATTCGAACATTCCATCGGATGCAGGAACGTAACTGTCCCTCACGACGGACGAACGCAGATTCTCTACATAAAGGTCATCATCACCTTCAAGAACCTCAGAGTATCGGAACACCAGCGTATCGGACTTGTGACCGCGCAGCCTGAAACGAATACGCCCAACCATATTCTGTCCCATATCGACAATCACCCTTCCGTCATGACATTGCTTGACTGACAGGGGTTTCAAGGTATCCTGAACCCTGATGGTAGGACATGTCTGCTGCCGCAGAACGCCCTTCGGAGAAGGCAGCACGTCGGCAGGCTTCCATCTGTCATCCTCAACGAAGTCCGGGCTTGTCCAGTCACCGAATGACAGGCGTTCATCATAATCTTCGCCGTCATATTCGTTGTTTCTCGTGACCGGTCCCCTGTCGCTGGCATGCCAGTCGGGACCGCTGCAAATCACCTCCTGTCTGCCATCGTCATATTTCAGATGCAATTCACAGAACAGTACAGGCGTCCCGAAAACCGGATGCATCCTGCGCGTAGGCCTGCGCATACCCGTATAGCGGCCGAGTTCCGCCGCAATGCAGTTATTGCCCTTGCGGAGCATCTCGGTAACGTCAAAACTCAGGTAATAAACCGTGGAATCATACCAGGAAGGTGCGGGGCCCAACACGTCCTCGCTCAGCCGACGGCCGTTAATATGGCAGTTGCTGTTGCCGAGACCGCTCACGTGCAATATGGCAGAAGAGGGTTTGCTTTCAAGGAAGAATTCGTTCCGAAGATAGCGGGCAGGCAGCATGGTCCTTCCGACGCTGTCGCGCCCTATTGGAGTGTCAACTCCTATCCAGCGTCCGCGCCGCCTGTCAAGGCCGGTCAGCCACACGCCTTCGGCGCGATTAGAGGCTTTGCCGCGGTTTGTCCAGACGGTGATGCGATAGCGATAAACCGAAGAAGGATCGAGCACCGGCCCGCCATATGGAACATACAGAGACCGGTCCGAGCGAACCTTGCCGCTGGACCATAATGGACGGCGGAAAGACCCGTCAGAATCTGATATTTCTATCAGATATGCCGTCTGAAGAACATTGTTCTCATCCGATTCCAAATGCCAACAGAATGCAGCCTCGCCCCGATTCTGACCAATGAGCAGTTTCGGTTCCACTATTCTCACAGCCGCCTCAAGCCTGGCAAAAAGCAAAAGACAAATGGAAATGGTTATCAGTTTCCTCATTATTGCAAAGATAATAATATTAATTGATTTTGCACAATTTCAATCAACAAAAAGAAGTCATCTTTCACAAATAGATAATCCATCATTTGGCAGGGCGACACAAAATGATTATTTTTGCATCCCGTAATCAGGCCGGAACCGTCAAAAAGCGCAAAATGTCGGTTCCGTTGCTTTCAGATGAATTCACACCATTATCTGACAATATGAAATACGGTTTTGACAACGAAAAGTATGTGAGGATCCAGTCCGAACATATCAAGGAACGCATCAGGCAGTTCGGAGACAAACTTTATCTGGAATTGGGCGGAAAACTGTTTGACGACAATCACGCAAGCAGGGTACTTCCCGGCTTCGAGCCTGACAGCAAGCTCAAGATGCTTCAACAGCTCAGCGACAGTTCCGAAATCATAATTGTCATAAGCGCGGTCGACATAGAAAAGAACAAGGTGCGTCAGGATCTTGGCATAACCTATGACGCCGACGTGCTCAGGCTCAAAGCCGAATTTGAAAACCGGGGCTTCACCGTAAGCAGTGTCGTGATCACGCACTACAATGGTCAGGTCAGCGCCGATGCATACAGGGCAAGGCTTGAGCGTCTTGGAGTCAGAACTTATTTCCATTATACTATTGAAGGATATCCTTTCAACGTTTCGCTCATAGACAGCGAGGAAGGATTCGGCCGAAACGACTATGTGGAGACAAGCAAGCCTCTTGTCATCGTCACAGCTCCCGGTCCTGGAAGCGGTAAGATGGCCGTCTGCCTCAGCCAGCTATATCAGGAGCACAAGAGGGGAATAGAAGCCGGTTACGCAAAATTCGAGACCTTCCCGGTGTGGAACCTTCCGCTGAAGCACCCGGTTAACATAGCATACGAAGCTGCCACCGCCGACCTGAACGACATAAACATGGTTGACCCTTTCCATATGGGAGCATACGGAACCACGGCAGTCAACTACAACAGGGACATCGAAATATTCCCGGTTCTCGATTCGCTTTTCGAAGGCATTTACGGTCACAATCCTTACAAGTCCCCTACCGATATGGGTGTGAATATGGTCGGATACTGCATCTATGACGATGAGGTTTGCCGGAATGCCGCAAAGGACGAAATCATAAGACGCTATTACACAGCCCTATGCAAACTCGCTGATGGAATGTGCAATGACAACGAGGTCAGCAAGATAGCCTTGCTTATGAAGCAGGCCGGCATAAGCACGGATGACAGGCGCACAACCACAGCCGCCAGGGAGCGAAAGGAAAATACGGGTCAGGAGTCATCTGCCATAGAACTTGCAGACGGAACAATAATCACCGCCAGTTCAAGTCCACTTCTCGGCCCGAGCGCCGCTCTGATAATCAATGCGACCAAGCACCTTGCAGGCATTCCGCACAGCACCAAGCTCATACCTCAGAAGATGATAGAGCCAATACAGCGCACCAAGACCAGTTTCCTGCACGGGAAGAATCCTCGACTGCACACTGACGAGGTACTTGTAGCTCTGTCGATGGAAAGCACTATGGACGAGAATTGCGAAAGGGCTCTCTCGATGCTGCCTTTGCTTGACGGATGTCAGGTGCACAGCACGGTAATGCTCAGCGAAGTGGACAGAAAAATCTTCAAGAAACTCGGAGTTGGAGTGACTTGCGACCCTGTTCAGAAACTGTAGTTGACTATGAAGCGCATTTTCAAAACAGCGGCATTTCTGCTGCTTTGCCTGATTGCAGGCAGTTTCACGGCTTCGGCTGGTACCTCCGCAAAAGAGGACTGGAAAGATTCCAGATGGATTACCAAGACCTTTGACACCAAGGGAGGATTCAACAACAACTGGATTGCCTTCCGCAAAAAGGTAAGCGTAAAGGAAGTCCCATCTGAGCTCATAGCCTGCATTGCAGCCGACAGCAAATACTGGATGTGGATAAACGGCAAGGCTATAGTGTACGACGGCGGGCTTAAAAGAGGGCCTGCACCGGGTGACGGATATTATGACAGGATAGACATCGCGCCTTTCCTGGAGAAAGGAGACAATGTGATTGCGGTTCTGCTGTGGCATTTCGGGCAGAACGGGTTCAGCCATATGGACAGCGGTATGGCGGCATTGCGTTTCGAAGCCCGTTGTCCTGGACTGGAGATACTGTCCAACCGTGATTGGGAATCGACTGTCCTTCCGAATTACAGCAGTTCCATCAACCCTCCGACCAACTACCGTCTGCCCGAAGAAAGCATCATATACGATGCCCGTGCATACACAGGCGAATGGATATACGGAGACAAGCCGAAACGCATTGGCGGTGCTATGGAAATTCCAGGTCACGTTGCTGACGTCGCCCTCGGCAGACTGGTCGAAAGACCGATTCCGATGTTCAGATTCAGCGAACTACGCCCATACGAATCGGTGGAACGCCGGGCAGACACGCTTGTATGCAAACTTCCATATAACGGTCATTTCCACCCCTATCTCAAGGTAAAGGCTGCCTCGGGTGACAGGATAGAGATGCGCAGCGACCACGACAGGGTCGGAGGACTCAAGTGTGTACACGCTGAGTACATATGCCGCGATGGCGAGCAGGAATACGAGAGCCTGTGCTGGATTAGCGGAGAGTGGATGTATTACATTATGCCTCAAGGCGTTGAAGTGATAGACCTTAAATACAGGGAAAGCGGATACGATACCTCGATCGAGGGTCATTTCGTCTGTGACGACACTCTTTTCAACGAGTATTGGAACAAGGCGGCACGCACTCTGCTCGTATGTATGCGCGATACCTGGTACGACTGTCCGGACAGGGAGAGGGCTCAGTGGTGGGGCGATGAAGTCAATGAACTCAATTCCGCCTTCTATTCCTTGTCCCTTTCTTCCGCAGACCTTGCAAAGAAGGGAATATACGAGCTATGCAACTGGCATCAGGAAGACGGATCGCTTTACGCTCCGGTACCTTCGGGAATCTATTTCAACGAACTCCCTATGCAGACACTGGCCTCTGTCGGCTGGTATGGATTCCGCAACTATTCATTTTACCGCGATGACGACTCGTTCATTGCCGATATATACCCTGTTCTGCACCGTTACCTCCACGAAACCTGGCAGCTTGACGACAACGGACTGCCTGTTTACCGCAAAGGAGGCTGGGACTGGGCCGATGCCGGGCACAACAAGGACAAGGCTGCACTGCTGCCGCACTGGTATATGCTGGCGCTCAAAGCCGAAGCAGAATTCGCCCGCAAACTTGGCCTCGAAGAGGATGCTCACGCGAACGAGCGGGCGATGGATAGGATAAAGGAATCGTACAACCGCATCTTCTGGACCGGCAGCGAGTACAGAAGTCCTGATTACAAGGAACTTACAGATGACCGTGTACAGGCGATGGCGGTGCTGTCGGGCATTGCCGGAGAGGATCGTTACGATGCGCTGACCGACGTGCTGGCAAGGGAGGCTCACGCAACGACCTATATGTTCGGCTATGTTCTCGAGGCGCTTGTCAGGATGGGGCATACCGAAATGGCGCAGGAACGCATGCATCGTTTTTATCCGAGCATTATGAAGGCTGACTGCAGTACCCTGTACGAGCATTGGAACTTTGAAGGAACTTCGAATCACGCCTGGTCGGGAACAGGCATTGTGATAATGGGAAAATTCTTTGCCGGGATCGATGCCATTGAGCCCGGATTCAAGGTCTTTTCAGTGAGGCCTCATATGGGCAGTTTGAAGCATATCGATTGCGCAGTTCCTACGGCATACGGAAAGATTGGACTTGTACTTGACCGCAAGGGAAACAGAATCAAAGCCGTTCTGAGCGTGCCTGAGGGATGCGAAGCGCGGCTCACTGACTATCGCGGACGCGAGCTCAGCCTGGGCGAAGGCCTGCACGAGATCACGATGAAGGACAACAAATAAAGGATGATATGAATACCATCAAGGAAATATACAAGATAGGAAGGGGGCCTTCCAGCAGTCATACGATGGGGCCATACAAGGCGGCCAGGATGTTTGCCCAGATGTGCCCTGAGGCACAGTCATACAGGGTTTCCCTTTACGGAAGTCTGGCTGCGACCGGAAAGGGTCACCTTACGGACACTGCGGTTCGCGACGGACTGGCGCCAAAAGACGTGGAGATAGTATGGAGAGCCGATGTCGTTCCGCAATTCCATACCAACTGCATGCATTACGAGGGACTTGACGCCGAGGGCAATGCAATCAGGGAGTGGACGGTTTACAGCATAGGAGGCGGTTCACTTTCGGACGGCAGCAAAAGTCTGGACGCCGAAGACGGAAGGGAGATTTATAATATGTCAAAACTTGCTGACATACAGGCATATATCGAGAGCCGTGGGCTATCCTTCTGGGAGTATGTAGAGGATTGTGAAGGTCCTCAGATCTGGTCTTATCTTTCCGATGTCTGGGAGCAGATGCAGAAAACCATCGAGGAGGGGCTTTCAAACGACCACGTCCTGCCGGGATGCCTGCATCTTCGCAGCAAGGCAAAGCAATACTTCACAAGGGCTTCCAGTTACAAGCCCAGCCTGCAGAGCAGGGCTCTCGTAACATCTTATGCTCTAGCCGTTTCGGAACAGAATGCCCGCGGAGGGACTGTTGTCACGGCACCAACCTGCGGCTCCTGCGGAGTGGTTCCGGCAGTCTTGTACCACATAAAGCGCAACCACGGCTTTTCCGACCGTGACATACTCAAGGCCCTTGCTACAGCGGGCCTGTTCGGCAACATAATCAAGACGAACGCATCCATTTCCGGTGCCGAAGTGGGATGTCAGGGAGAAATAGGAAGTGCCTGCGTGATGGCAGCTGTCGCCGTCAACCAGATTTTCGGCGGTTCGCCGCAGCAGATCGAATGTGCTGCGGAAATGGCTATGGAACATAACCTGGGTCTCACCTGCGACCCGGTTTGCGGACTCGTTCAGATTCCTTGCATCGAGCGCAATCCAATAGCAGCCCTACGAGCCCTTGACGTGAGTCTGTATGCACTCTTGAGCGACGGAAAGCACATCGTGTCATTTGATAAGGTCGTGGACACGATGAAACGCACCGGCCACGACCTTCCTTCTCCATACAAGGAGACCGCACGTGGCGGTCTCGCAAAGGTATAGACTATTTAAGTTCTCCGTTTTCTGCAGCGGCAATCATATTCTGGTTTGCAGAAATGAACACCTCGACTCTGCGGTTCTGGGCACGTCCCTCAGCCGTGGAGTTGTCAGCTACAGGCATAGTGAAAGACTTGCCTTCGGTAGTGATACGGGACTTGGCAATGCCATCGGCCTGGAGTTCGGCTGAAACGGCATTTGCACGCTGGAGAGAGAGTCTCTCGTTAACCTCGGCTGATCCGGTATTGTCGGTATGTCCGTAGATTGTGATGTCGGTATCGCTGAGGTCCTTCATCTCGTCAGCAAACTTCTTGAGGTTGGACTTGGCTTCTGCACTGAGGTTGGACTTGTTGGTTGCGAAAAGGATTCCGCTGTCAAAGGTAACCTTGATTGCCTTGAGTCCGTTGGCATCTTCCACGGTCTCTACCTGAGCCGCTTCGAGGGCTGCAAGTTCTTCAGCCTTCTTATCCATTACATTTCCGATGATGGCGCCGGCGCCTGCTCCGACTGCAGTTCCGATTGCAGCACCGATTGCAGCACCCTTGTCACCACCGATGGCGGCTCCTACACCGGCACCGACGGCACCGCCGCCCACTCCACCTATAAGTGAGCCCTTGGCAAGATTGTTAAGAGTAGCACAACCGGTAAGCACGGTCATCGCACAAGCGAGGATTGCAATTGATTTTTTCATATTCTTTTGATATTTAAGCAATTAATTTCTTGTATTTAAATCGTTTAGGCTCAGCATCAGCACCAAGTCTCATCTTTCTGTTCTCTTCGTATTCGGAATAGCTTCCTTCAAAGAAATAAACCTGGGAATCACCCTCGAATGCAAGAATATGAGTGGCAATCCTGTCCAGGAACCACCTGTCGTGGGATACTACGACCGCACAGCCGGCGAAGTTTTCAAGACCTTCTTCCAGCGCTCGTATAGTATTGACATCCACGTCATTGGTAGGTTCGTCGAGCAGAAGCACGTTACCCTCATCCTTGAGCGTGAGAGCAAGATGGAGACGATTGCGCTCACCTCCTGAAAGGACTCCGCAGAGTTTTTCCTGATCAGCTCCTGTAAAGTTAAACCTCGACACCCATGCCCTGGCATTTATATCCTTTCCACCCATACGCACCCATTCAGAGTTGCCCGCTATGGTTTCATAAACCGTCAGGTCGGGATCGATGCTGCGGTGCTGCTGGTCAACGTAAGCTATCTTTGCCGTCTCACCTATCTCGATGGAACCGCTGTCCGGCTGCTCAAGACCCATAATCAACCTGAACAAGGTGGTCTTTCCAGCACCGTTAGGACCTATGACACCGACAATTCCCGCAGGTGGAAGCACAAAGTCCAGATGTTCAAAAAGAAGCTTGTCTCCGTAGGACTTGGAAACGTCGTGGAACTCTATGACCTTGTTGCCGAGATGAGGTCCGTTTGGAATGAATATTTCCAGACGGGCTTCCTTTTCACGGCTGTCGGCAGAAGCAAGCTTCTCGTATGCGCCCAGACGAGCCTTCTGCTTGGCCTGCCTTGCCTTAGGAGCCATACGCACCCACTCGAGTTCCCGTTCCAGGGTCTTGCGGCGCTTGCTTTCCTGCTTTTCCTCCTGTGCGAGTCTCTTGCTCTTCTGGTCAAGCCAGGAAGAGTAGTTTCCCTTCCAAGGAATGCCCTCTCCCCTGTCAAGCTCAAGTATCCATCCGGCAACGTTGTCAAGGAAATACCTGTCGTGGGTTACCGCGATGACGGTGCCCTTGTACTGCTGCAGATGCGCTTCAAGCCACTGTATGCTCTCGGTATCAAGATGGTTGGTAGGCTCGTCAAGAAGCAGCACGTCAGGCTGCTGCAGAAGAAGCCGGCAAAGAGCGACACGGCGTCTTTCACCTCCTGAGAGATTGGAGACAAGTGCATCTGCCGGAGGGCACTGAAGTGCATCCATGGCACGCTCGAGTTTGGAGTCGATTTCCCAACCGTCGCAGTGTTCTATAAGTTCGGTAAGTTCTCCCTGGCGTTCTATGAGCCGGTTCATTTCGTCATCGGACATAGGTTCGCAGAACTTCATTCCTATCTCATTGTATTCGTCAAGCAGGTCTGTCACCTGCTTGACACCCTCCCGGACTACTTCGATGACGGTTTTGTCAGGATCCATCTGCGGTTCCTGCTCCAGATAGCCCACGCTGTAACCCGGCGCCCATACGACTTCACCCTTGTAAGACTGCTCCACCCCTGCTATAATTTTCATCAGAGTGGATTTTCCGGAGCCGTTGAGACCAATGATGCCTATCTTTGCCCCATAAAAGAAGGATAAATATATATCCTTGAGTATCACTTTGTTATTGTGTGGCAGAGTCTTTCCGACCCCACACATCGAGAATATGATCTTTTCGTCTGCCATACCTATAATTTGTGTTTGATTGCAAAAATACGAATAATTATCCTTACCTTCACAATCCAAATCAATTTTAACAAGAAAATGGAATATTCTCTTTCTCTTCCTCTCCCGCAGGACTGGGTCAGCGAAGAAGAACGCTACGAAGAAGTTGACGGAGCAGTGATAACACACCTGAGCTGCCAGAAGCAGGGCGGTGAATATGCGGCCATCGAGCTATACATAGGCGATATGCCGTCAGACACAACAGCCGAAGACGAGGCCTTTGCAAACTATGCCGATATGATTGGATGGGACGACGACGAGGAGTCCGAAAATCCTATCGGTTCCTGGAAATTCCAGAACAAGACCGCTTACGGATTCAGCGGCGAGGACGAGGATGGCAACGTGATGCTCTTTTCCAGTTGCGAAATCAAGCAGGGCGTACTGCTCATCAGTTGCGTAATGGCAAAAAACGACCAATCGCTGAGCGACTGGTCGAAATATCTTGAAATGCACCTGAGGGTCAGGAAATAGCGTATCTCCGCTTATTTCTTCTTCCCAAAGTCAACCCTGACGCTGAGCGGATAATGGTCGCTCGGCAGGTGGACTTCTGCCTGTCCGTCAGACAGACTGTCCTTGCGCCAGTAATGTGCTGTCAGACACATATAACTGCTTACCTTGGACCCGTTGCTGACAAAAACGTGGTCGATGCGAGAGTCAGAATAAACTGTAGGCACAAAGTTATTGAAGGTTGGACCCGGGCAGAACCTGTGTTTTGCAATCCAGTAGCTGTCAACGAGTCTCTCGGTAGAGATTATCGTAGAATAGGCTTCGTTGCGCTGATCCACGTTAAAGTCTCCTGTAAGCACGACATTTGCCTCATCACCGGCTATTTCGTGGATTTTTGCAAGTATGAGACGGGCACCTTCCCTGCGTGCTGTAATGCCGATATGGTCCATATGGGTATTGAAGAACCAGAACACTTCCTTGGTCTTCCTGTTCTTGAGCTTGGCATAGCTGCAAACCCTGCGGCAGGCTGCATCCCAGCCGAAAGAAACCTTTTCAGGAGACTCGCTGAGCCAGAAAGTACCGCTCTCGAGCACCTTGAACTTGTCCTTACGGTAAAAAACCGGACTGTACTCGCCGCCCTCCTTGCCGTCGTCGCGGCCGACACCTACATAATCATACTCCGGAAGACGGTCCAGCATGTCAGTAAGTTGGCGGCGTGTAACCTCTTGAGCGCCAAATGCATCATAACCCAATGCGGCAATCAGGTCACACATTACGTCACAACGGTCGGTCCATCCGTCATAATGCTTGCCATCTCCATTGTTAAACACCCTGATGTTATAGGAACCGAAGTGGAATTCACTGCCGTACACTGTCACCGACAGCATAAGAACGGCAAAAATCAAGCTTAACCTTTTCATATGTCCAAAGATAATCATTTTTATCTATATTTGCACTTTGTTATCATAAGGAAAAGACAACCATATGACCATTTCCGCTCTTGACTATACTTCTCTGATGAGTAGGAGAATCAGAAGCATTCTTCTGGTATGCAACAATTACGACAGCTACACCCTTGAAGAGGACGGACACATCGAGGATCTGATCACTCGCGAATATGCCGACCTGAACATCTCCAATCCTCCATCAATCACCAGAGTCGAGAGCACGCCCGATGCCTTGAGCAGGCTTGAGGACGGTGAGCGTTTCGACCTTGTCATCACTCTGTACAACGTAGGACGCATCAACGTGTTTGACTTTTCAGCAAGGGCCAAGCAACTTTGTCCGGAAACCCCTATCGTGCTCCTTACTTCTTTCTCCAGGGAGGTGTATAAAACTCTGGACAACAACGACACTTCCAATATCGACTATGTCTTTTGCTGGAACAACTCAACCGACCTGATAATTGCCATCATCAAGCTCCTCGAAGACAGGATGAATGCCGAGGCAGACATTTCCTCCGGAGTGAGAGCCATACTTCTCGTAGAAGACTCAGTTCGCTATTATTCCACCTATCTACCTCTTTTATACAGACTTATACTCAACCAGAACAGTGTCGCAATCAAAGACGCGCTGAACGAGAAGCAGCAGACCCAGCGCAAGAGGTCGAGACCGAAGATTCTGATGGCCACCTGCTATGACGAGGCGATGGAACTTTACGAGAAGTACAAGAAGAACATTCTCGGCATAATAAGTGATGTCGGGTTTGTAATGCACAAGGGCGAAAAATCCTTCCAGGAGAAGTCTGATGCAGGAGTGCAGTTCTGCCGCATAGTCAAGGAGGACAATCCCCGCATGCCGGTGCTCATGCAGTCCTCACAGGAAAACATGCGCCAGACCGCTGTCTCGATGGGGCTGGGATTCATCTACAAGCGTTCCAAGACCCTGACCCAGGAGCTCAGCGACTTTATCGAGAAAGAATTCGGCTTCGGCGATTTTGTCGTCACCGACCCGCAGACCGGCGATGAGATAGCAAGGGCCTCAGACCTTAACGGATTTGAAAAGATCATCAAGTCCATTTCCATCGAGGACTTCAAGAGACTTGCAAACAACAACTATCTTTCAAAATGGCTCTTTGCCCGGGGTTTGTTCTCCATAGGCAAGGTACTGAGCGAGTTGCGAATCAAGGATGAAACCGACCTCGAGGCCCACAGGGCAAATGACGTCAAACTCATACACGACTACCGCATCGCTCAGGGACTCGGTGTCGTGGCAGCATTCAACCCGGACAGTTTCAACGATGCGATATGGTTTTCGCGTCTGGGAAACGGGTCGCTGGGCGGAAAGGCGCGCGGTCTTGCTTTCCTTAACCACATACTGCAGAAGTACGAACTTTATGACCACTGGGAGGACGTGAGGGTGCTGGTGCCGAGAACTCTGGTCATCACGACAGAATATTTCGACCGATTCATAAAGGACAATGGACTGCAGTATGTAATAAACGCCGATATTTCCGATGAGGACATTTTGTCCGAGTTTGTTGCATCTTCACTTCCGGAGGATCTTAACAGGGCGCTGCGCAAATTCATACACTATACCAGGAAACCGCTTGCCGTACGTTCGTCATCCAAACTGGAAGACTCTTATTATCAGCCGTTTGCGGGGGTCTATTCAACATATATGATTCCACACGCATGCGATGAGCACCAACAACTCCGACTGCTCTCCAAAGCCATCAAGAGCGTTTATGCTTCAGTATATTACGCATCTTCGAGGGCTTATATTACCGCAAGCGCCAACGTTATCTCCGAAGAAAAAATGGCAATAGTCATACAGGAAGTTTGCGGACGAGAACAGGGCAACTACTATTTCCCGGCAATTTCCGGTGTCGCAAGGTCGTACAACTTCTACCCGGTAGGACACGAAAAAGCCGAAGAAGGGGTGTGCAAGATTGCATACGGTCTGGGTAAGGCCATAGTTGACGGCGACCAGGTGCTCAGGTTTTCACCGAAATACCCAAAGCACGTCATCCAGACATCTACGCCGGAACACACGATGCGCGAGACCCAGAAAAGCGTATTTGCACTCAATCTCCAACCCGACAAGTTCAGGACTTCGGTTGACGACGCCGTCAATCTGGAACGGATTCCTGTTTCCGGCTGCAGCGGATTCAGCAGTTTTGCACGCGTGGCTTCGACCTTCGATTACAACAACCAGCGAATGGTGGACAATGCATTTGCCGAAGGTCCGAAATTCATCACCTTTGCCCACATACTGAAATACAACATGTTCCCGCTCGCCGAAATAGTCGCCCGGCTTCTTGAGATAGCCGACAGGGAAATGAAATGCGGAGTGGAGATAGAGTTTGCTGTCGATCTCGGCAGCGGTGACTCCCCCGCTAATTTCAACGTGCTGCAAATCAGACCAATATCACTTGACACCAATGCGTCCGAGGTTGACTGGAACAAAATTGACTGCAGCAATCCGCTGCTCTACTCTTCAAACTCCCTCGGAGTCGGCTGGATAGGTGACATCCAGGACATCGTTTATCTCAGGCCGCAGGCATTCGATACTCTCAAGACCGTTCAGATGGCGGCTGAGGTATCGCGGCTCAACGCCGAGATGGCGGCACAGGGCAGAGGATACCTGCTCATAGGATTTGGCCGCTGGGGGTCAAGCATACCTTCGCTCGGTGTCCCTGTCAAATGGTCCGACATCTCCGAAGCCAAGGCCATAGTCGAATGCTGCCTTGAAGACTTCCGCGTGGATCCGAGCCAGGGAACCCACTTCTTCCAGAACCTCACGTCATTCAACGTGGGATACATCAACGTGGACCCATTCAAGTTCCGCAGCGACAAGGTTGACTTTGAAAGGCTTGACTCACATCCTGCAGTCTATGAGTCTGAACTCGTGCGTCACATACGCTTCGAGCGCCCGCTTGACGTATGCATAGACGGACGCTCGGGAAAAAGCATTGTAAATGAATGTGGAAAAGACGCTTAGCAGGACCTACAGATAGTCGATGAAATAATCGGTGATCTTGTTGTAGAGGTGCTTGCGCGCCTTTCCAGCCATATTGTGTTCTGAACGCGGATAAGGGAAATAATCGACAGGCACGCCAAGTTCCACGCAGTTCTGCACGAAGCTGAGCGAATGCTGCCAGACCACAACCGGGTCGATAACTCCCTGACAGATAAGCATTTTTGCCTGGAGACGGTCTGCCTTGTCAAGCAGTGATGTCAGGGCATATCCCTCAGGATTGCTCTGCGGAGTGTCCATATACCTTTCTCCGTACATCACCTCATACCACTTCCAGTCGATGACCGGCCCTCCGGCGACTGCCACCTTGAAGACTTGAGGATATGAGGTACAGAGACTTATGGTCATAAAGCCGCCGTAGCTCCATCCGTGCACACCGATCCTGTCCCTGTCAATCCAAGGACAACGCTCCAGCAGTGCATTAAGACCGGCAATCTGGTCTGCCATTTCCTCCTGCCCGCAACGGCGGTTTATTGCCTTTTCAAATTCGGCTCCTCTGTTTGAAGTGCCCCTGTTGTCCTGCACATACACGGCGTAACCCCTCTGTGCCATAGCGAGTTCCCACATACGGACATTGGCCAGCCAACGGTCCTGAACCAGTTGCGAATGAGGGCCTCCGTAAACATATACTATGAGAGGATATTTCCCGTCGGGCTTGTATCCCACAGGTTTCCAGAAGCGGAACCAATTCCGGGTCACCCCGTCTGAAGCAAGCGTTGTACCCATTTCAAGCTCAGGCATAGCGACATCCGCAAGGGGATCCTGAGCTTGGGCAAGGGATTCGAGCAGACTTCCGTCGGCAGCAGAACGGAGAGCCACACAGCCCGGATTGTCAACGGACGACCATCGGTCGATGAAGCGGCTGCAATCATCCGACATCAGAACGTCGTGCCAGCCCTGTTCGGAAGTCAGCCTGCAAGGGCTTGCAATCCTGCATTTCGAAAGACTCCTTCCCTTGCGCACGTACACGCTCATAAGGTGGTTCTCCACAGGAGAATACTGTGCCGTGGTGTAAAAAATCCTGATTCCGCGAGCATCCTCCGTATGCGCCACATACTCAAGGTCCGCAGCCGTAGGCGCAATGTTGACGATTCCGCCCAGGGTATCACAGAGATAAAGGTTGCGAAAAGAGTCTCTGTTGTCTGTCCTGTATATGAAAAGCCCGCAATCAAGCGCCCTTACAGGGTCCAGCGGCTCAACCCAGGCATCGTTACTCTCCGTAAGCAGCGTCCTGCGCAGTTCTCCGCTGCGTGCGTCATACAGATTGAGATGCAGGTTATGCTGCTCCCTGTCCAGCACCCCAACGAACACCGCCTTTCCGTCCGCAGTCCAGCTCACGCCGGTCAGGTAACGTTCAGGAGAGAATTGGTCCGGAACTATGGTCGAAATCACGTTGCCGAGGGTATCGCAAATGCACAGCGACAGGCGTTCCGACGGCGTGACCGCCATAGGAT
>SAMEA3663125__coassemble_210_pt1 | contig 18759 bp, 12 predicted proteins | sample SAMEA3663125__metabat2_low_PE_016 | metagenome-assembled genome bin SAMEA3663125 (sample SAMEA3663125) | pig gut metagenome | biome: pig gut; feature: pig-associated habitat; material: faeces | place: Denmark | collected 2012
ATATGCATTCCGAAGAATAGCATCAAAGGAATTGTGGCGAGCAGAGAGCCCCGGTACAGCATCAGGTCCATACTGCCGTATTATTTGCTGTTGAATTCCTGAATGTCGCTTCCGGCAAAGAAGGTATATGATGTTGCCCTGTCACGTCTGAAGTACCAGGTGGCAGAAGCCTGCGAACAGTCATAGACTATGGTCCACTGCGTTCCTCCGAAGTAATTGCCGTCAGGCAGCGCAATGACCTCGAACATGGCGTCTGCAAGTTCCTCGGAACTCATTTTGCCCTTGCTTCTGTTCCTTGCTTCAAGCAGTTTGCTCTCGTGGACAAAACTCAGTTCTCCGCTTGCTGTCCCGGCTTTTTCCTCGCAAAGATAGTGGTTGTTCAGCACGTCTGACTCCGTGACTTTAATCTCTCCGCTTACCCATTCTACAGCAACAGACTTTCCTTCGGCATCTGCAAGGAAAAGATGATGGGCCGTTCCGATGTCGGAGTGCATGTCATAGTTTCGAAGGATCTCCAGAGCCTCGTCCACGTTTGCTGCAGTGTTGAGTATCAGCCGCATGGCGGTTGTCGTAGTAAGATCTTTTTTTGAAGTGTTCTGGTTCGTTACTTCGTCGTCGCCAGCCATAAGGTCAGCAACCACAAGACCCTTTTCGTTGATGCCGTCCATAGGGACGTAAACACCCACAACCGCCTTGAAGGCATTGACCATTCCTTCGGGTTTGTAACCGTCCCCAAAGCCCAGAAAATCCAGGTTTACCGTAGAAAGCGAAGCATAGCCGTTTGACGGTATATTGCGGATAATCAAGGTGGTGCAATCATCCCAGTCGTAGTTTCGACCTACCAGGAATCCGCCGGTGTTATGTCCGATCTTGAGTGTGCTGCAGCCAAATTCTCCGGTGCTGACCTTGGTTTCCATCTTGCCGAAAGGGCCTGCGGACAGATAGTCGCCAAGATAAGCGGATACTTCTTCTGCAGAAGAAGCTCCTCCTGCATCGATGAATGCCTCAAATCCCACCGAACCATTGACCGTCATACAATACAGGTCAGTCTGAAGTTTTTTTGCCGTCCGGGCCGACTTGCCGAGCTCGTTCCGTGTGCACGATGCCAGTACCAGCACCGATAGCAGCAATACAAGTGTTTTTTTCATAGTAAGTTATTTTGCTACAATAATTGTACCCCGTAAGCTTCAAGCCCGCTTCCTGATGCCAAATACCAGCGTCCGCACTGCCGGAATCCTGCTCAGCAGCTCATATAGGGCTATGCTTGCGACAGGCGTAGCGATAATCAGGATTGCATAGGTCGCAACGGGCGGGATTACGGAAGAATTCTTCAGAAAATAGGCCATTACCAGCAGCGGGATGTAGTGCAGTATGTAGATTCCGTAGCTGCGTGGGATGAGGAAGTCTCCGAGTCTGCACTCGCGGTCGCACCAGCGACGGAATATTGCCATCATGCAGAGGCTTCCGAGGGTAGCGAAGAGCATAGTTGTCCAATGCTGCTGAACCGTGCCGTCGCTGTAGTTCTGCGGGAACCAACGGAGGACATAAAGTGCTGCCATAGCGATAAATACAGGGATGGCTGGGATAGAGAGCCTTCCTAACCTGTCAAGCAGTTTGTCGTCTGAGAATGCGAAGTAGCCGAGCAGGAACGGAACCAGATAGACCAGAGGTCTGTACAGACCCATCAGAGGGGTGTCGTAGGATGTCAGCAGCGAGCCTGTCCAGCTCAAAAGGAAAAATGCAACGCCAGTCGCGGCAAGCCCTATCCAGCTGTCAAGCGCTTTGGACATCAATGCGTTGACCTTGCACTGCTTGTCTATGGTGCGTATGAGCGCGGCGAGCAGGCTGTAGAGCCACAGCAGCTGGATGAACCAGAGCGGACCGGTACCCGAAAGCGAGAAAACCAGCCACTTGAGCAGCAGCGGCATCTGGGCGAATTGTTGCATGCCGGCACCTGCCAGAACATTGAAATAACCTGTAATCCAATGGATTACGAACAAACCCGCGATGCCTGGAATCAAGAGCTTCAGACTGCGGCTTTTGATAAATTCCCTGGTGCTGCGCTTGTCCAGCGACCATTTTGCGGACATTCCGGCAAGCAGGAAGAGCAGAACCATAAACCAAGGGTACATAGTGTATTCCACTATATCCTGAACTTGTCCGTCGCCAGGTCTCAGCGGTCCTATGCCGCCAAACACTCCCACGGAGTTGAAGATGTAGAAACAGTGGTAAAGCACCACAAGAAGCACTGTAAAGCAGCGCAGATTGTCAACCCAGACGCGTCTCATTTTGAAAGCCCTCCATAACGTTGGATATTACTGATTGAAATATTTCGGTTTTGACAAGCGCTATTCCGTTGCTGTCCCCGAGGACCAGCAGAGCATCGCCGCTCTCCAGTCCGTAAATCTTTCTTGCGTCCTTCGGAATGACTATCTGGCCCTTGTCGCCGACTTTTACAACTCCGAAGATGTATTTTCCGTCTTTTTCCTGCATAATTTCGTATGATTAGTTATACTAGTTGGAATTTTCCCACAAATATAACCATAATCATATACTTTGCAAACTTTCATTGCTTTTCTATGCAAAATAGCTTAAATTTGTAAAAATTGTTTTTGTTATGAAAAGGATACTGACCACTGTTCTTTGTGTCGCCGCCATTCTCTCCGGAAGCCTGTGCGGGGCCGTTAAACGTTCTGATACCAATTTTGTCGAAGAAACGCTCAGGCCATATGTCGAGAGCGGGGAACTTCCGGGAGCAATCAGCATATTATATAAGGACGGAGTTCAGGAAACCTGCTGCATAGGCTATTCGGACATGGAGAAAAAGCGTCCGATAAAGTTGACTGACATATATATGCAGTGTTCCCAGACCAAGGGATTCTGCGGCGTGACTATGGCAAAGCTCATAGAAGAGGGCAGGGTACAGCTCGATGACCCTGTATCGAAGTATCTGCCGGAATTTGAAAAACTCTATGTCATAGAGTCCAGCACCGACAGCACCACCGTTCTCAGGCTTGCTCGCAATACCTTGACTATCAGGATGGTACTTAACCATACCGGCGGTTTTCCATTTGAAATCAGCGCAAAAAGCTCCAAAATCCGCGGAGGCGGTTGGTCGGGTGGCGCCGAACTCAGGCAGGTTGCCGCGATAGCTGCCGCCAGCCCTCTGCTGTTTGAACCGGGAACTGCTGTGAACTATTCGAATACCGGCATAGACATAGCGGCGGCCGTCATCGAGGTCGTGACCGGAATGCCTTGGGACGTTTACCTCAAGCAGACGGTGCTTGACCCTCTTGGAATGAAGCATACCACTTTCAGGCCGACTGACAGGCAGTTGCGGAAAAAGATAGAACTTTATGCCGTAAAATCCGGCGAGAAAGCCGTATGGGTCGAGGAAAGCCCTTCTATGCAAAGGCCTTACAACAGGTATTATATCTTTCCGTCTGCCGGAGCTGGCCTGTGGACTACTGCTGAGGATCAGATCAAGTTCTACAAGATGCTGATGAATCTCGGTATGGGCGACAACGGTGTGCGAATTCTCAAGGAGGAGACGGTGAAGAATCTGCTGGCAGTCAGCACCCGTCCTGCCGGAATGGGAGGGTATTCGCTCGGACTTACCGCTCCTGTCGTGGACAGCGAGAAGGGCTGGTTCGGTCACGGTGGCGCCTTTGGAACCAACTGCTCGGTAAACTGGCACACAAAGGAGCTCAAGATGTTCGTAGTGCAGATTACGACAGGAGAGAAGCGCTGGGAAATTCCTCTCCTGAGAGCCCAGGACAGTTTCTTTAAGTACGTTACCGACAACTCTGTAAGCGAATATACCGGCAGAATCAACTGATTGCCGGCACGATTCCTCGGAACTGTCCGACATTTTGTGTATCTTTGTGCGTTTATTTAATACCCAGTGGACATGGATACATTCAACTGCAATGGAGAATGCCACAGTTGCCCTCTGAAGGCATCAAAGGGTGCTGCTCAATGCATAAGAGTGGCAGTGACCGGCAATACTTCTCCTCTCGCCCTTGCGGCAAATCTTTCAGAAAGGACCGTACAGTGTGACGGCTGCCTTTTGCGATTCAACATAATGCCCGAGATTTCTTCCATACTCGATGCGCCGTCGGATATGGTTCTTCACCTCGTGGATGCCCTGCATCTTGCAGATACCCTCTATCCTGTGACCAAGCTCAACGATATGGATATCAATGTCGTGATTGCCATACGCAATTACAGGCAGTTCCTCGACACGGGGCACTCCCTGGACATCAGACAGCTGTCCAGGATGCTCGGAATGCCGGTCGTAATCAGCAATGCCGAAGACCTCGGTACCGACACTGAACTGATACAGACCCTGGTTCGGATATCGGCGGAGCCATACGAGCGCAAGGTCAGCGTGCCGTACGGACAGGATGTCGAAAAGGCCATCTCAAAGATTTCGGCGGCAATACACAAGGGACACGAACAATGGCTGCATTTCTCCGAACGCTACGTGGCGGTACGCCTGCTTGAGCACCAGGATTACATAATGCCTTACGTCCATTCCCTGCCAAACTCCGATGAGGTTCTGTCGGTTTCCCGCAAGGCGCACGACTTCCTCGAAAAGACTTTCGGAGAACCATCAGAGATCCTCGTGGCGCGAGCAAGGCGCGGCTACGTTTCAGGTGCGCTTCAGGAGACGGTAGTACACGGCAGCGACGACTCCGACCACAGCTTTGCGATGAAACTGGATGCCCTGCTTACCAGCAAATGGCTAGGATTCCCGCTGATGATACTCATACTTCTTGCCGTGTTCCAATGTACCTTTACACTCGGCGCATATCCGCAAGGATGGATAGAATCGGGAGTCAATGCCCTCTGCAACTGGCTCAGCGGAGTCCTTGCTCCGGGATGGTTCTCCAGTATGATGGTTGACGGTGTGCTGCAGGGCGTGGGTTCCGTGCTTGCCTTTCTCCCCAACATCGTAATAATGTTCTTTTTCCTCTCGCTGCTGGAAGACTCCGGATATATGGCGCGTGCGGCCTTTCTGATGGACAAGATAATGCACCTGGTAGGTCTGCACGGCCGTTCCTTCATACCTATGCTGATAGGATTCGGATGCAACGTTCCGGCAATAATGGCGGCAAAGCAGATTGAGAATCCCAGGGACAGGACACTTACGATGCTGATGATACCGTTTATGAGCTGCAGTGCGCGGCTTCCGGTATATCTGCTCTTCGTATCAGCGTTTTTCCCAAATCACAGGGCGCTCGTGATGGTCTCGCTTTATGCCATAGGCATACTGCTGTCCATACTTTTCGCCTTTGTGATGAAGCATACCCGTTCGTTCCGAATGGTTGACGAGGACTATGTGTCCGTTCTGCCGCCTTTCCGCATGCCTACCTGGCGGAACACCGGCCTGCACATTTGGGAAAGGGTCGCCGACTACCTGCAGAAGATTTCGACCGTCATACTCGCCGCCTCGGTAATTATCTGGGCGCTCGAATTCTTCCCCGCATCCAAGACCAACAACGGCTCGGATCCGGAACAGTCCTACCTTGCCATGGTGGGAAAGGCGATGTCGCCCATCATGGAGCCACTGGGCTTTGACTGGAAGATGAATGTCAGCCTGCTGACCGGACTGCCAGCAAAGGAGGCGATAGTCAGCACGATGGGAATTTTGTACCACGGCTCCGAGGACGGAGAAGACGGCGGTCGCCCTCTTGCGACCGTGCTCAGGGAGGACAAAATCTTCACCCCGGCAACGAGCTGGGCGTTTATGCTCTTTGTCCTGCTTTATTTCCCTTGTGTCGCTACAGTGTCGGCCCTGCGCAAGGAGGTGGGAGTCAGATGGGCTGCGTTTGTAGTGGTCAATTCCCTTGTTCTTGCCTGGATTATGGCATTCCTTGCATTCAGAATCATCAGCCTGTTCCTCTGATGCTTCCCTGTGCGCAGCTATCATATCAGCAGCGCTACCGCCGCTCCACCTTCCCTCAAGGCCTTGGGCAAAAGGTATTTTATCCTACCTCCACGTTGAGCAGGCCTTTAAGGAAACTGCGCGAGCGGGCGGCCTCTTCTGCGCTCATTGCTTCTACGCCTTCGAGAGGGTAAGCCATGCCCAGACTGCGGTATTTGTAGATTCCCATAGTGTGATAGGGGAGCAGTTCGACCCTTTCAACCACGCTGAAAGGTCGCAGGTAGTCAGCGAGGCGGCTTAGGTACGCCTCGCCACAGGTATGTCCCGGGACCATTACCTGTCTGATCCACACGGGTTTGCCAATGCTTTGCAGATGTTCGAGGAAGCGCCTGTTATTCTCCGCCTCTACTCCTGTCCAGGCCTTGTGCTCTTCAGCATCGACGGTCTTGACATCCAGCAGAACCAGATCGGTATGATCCAGCACGCCGAGAGCCTGAGCGTTATAAACCGAACCGGAAGTGTCCAGGGCGGTGTGCAGCCCACTCTTCTGACACAGAGCGAAATACTCACGGACAAATGCTGCCTGCACCAGAGGTTCGCCGCCGCTGACAGTCACCCCGCCATTGCGGATGAAACTGTGGTAGCGCAGGGTTTCGGCAAGCAGTTCTTCCGGAGTCATCAGGTACTGCACTGGCGCTGCTGGGTCCCAGGTGTCCGGGTTATGGCAGAAGCGGCAGCGCAGCGGACAGCCCTGCATAAAGCTTACGAACCTTATGCCTGGGCCGTCCACGGTGCCGAAACTCTCAATGGAATGTATCCTGCCGCGAAGCTCGGTCATTGCTTACAGCGTCTGATTGATCGTTCTCGAGATGACGTCGAGCTGCTGGTCGCGGGTAAGCTTGATGAAGTTGACTGCATAACCGGATACGCGAATGGTCAGCTGCGGATATTTTTCAGGATGCTCCATCGCATCAACAAGAAGCTCACGGTCAAATACATTCACGTTGAGGTGGTGTCCTCCGTCCGGTGTGAAGTATCCGTCCATCAGGCCTACCAGGTTGTCAATCTTGGCATCGTCGCTTTTTCCGAGTGTTGCAGGACTGATTGCAAAAGTGTATGAAATGCCGTCCTGCGAGTGCTGGAATGGCAGTTTCGCCACTGAAGCGAGGGCTGCGACAGCTCCCTTGACGTCGCGCCCGTTCATAGGGTTGGCTCCCGGTGCGAAAGGCACTCCGGCAGGTCTGCCGTCAGGGGTGGCTCCTGTCTTCTTTCCGTAAACCACGTTGGAGGTGATGGTCAGCAGCGACTGGGTCGGAACGGCGTTGCGGTAGGTCTCGTGCTGGCGGAGGAATTCCATGAATTTCTCGGTGACCATAAGAGCGAGCGCATCCGTCCTGTCATCGTTGTTTCCGAAAGGTACGTAAGGTTCACCGACATTCTCAAATCCCACAGCGAGTCCTCTTTCGTCGCGTATTACGCGGACCTTGCCGAACTTGATGGCGGCAAGCGAGTCGGCTACGATGGAGAGTCCGGCTATGCCCGTTGCCCTGGTGCGCATTACGTCACCGTCGTGCAGGGCCATTTCGAACGCCTCGTAGTCGTACTTGTCGTGCATATAGTGGATGATTTTCAGCGCGTTGACATAAACCTTGGCAAGCCAGCGCATCATCTGCTCGAATTTGTCCATGACCTCGTCGTACTCGAGGAATTCGCCCGAAATAGGGGCGTAGGACGGTGAAATCTGCTCGCCGGTGATTTCGTCGCGACCGCCGTTGATTGCGTAGAGCAGGCATTTCGCGAGGTTGGCGCGCGCTCCGAAGAACTGCATCTGCTTGCCGATGCGCATAGGCGAAACGCAGCAGGCTATGCCGTAGTCGTCACCGTAATCCACCCTCATCAGGTCGTCGTTTTCGTACTGGATCGCGCTGGTCTTGATGCTGATTTTGGCGCAGTAGCGCTTCCAGGCCTGTGGCAGACGCTCCGACCAGAGGACGGTCAGGTTAGGTTCCGGTGCTGGTCCGAGGTTCTCGAGGGTGTGCAACATTCGGAAGCAGGTCTTGGTTACAAGGGTGCGCCCGTCCAGGCCCATTCCGCCCTCGGAAGCCGTTACCCAAACCGGGTCGCCGGAGAACAGGTCGTTGTATTCCGGGGTCCTGAGGAAGCGGACGATACGCAGCTTAATCACCATCTGGTCAATCAGTTCCTGCGCCTCCTCCTCTGTAAGAATTCCCTCTTTCAGGTCCCTTTCGATGAAGATGTCGAGGAAGGTGCTGATGCGTCCGATGGACATTGCGGCGCCGTCCTGGTCCTTGACTGCTGCGAGGTAGGCGAAATAGACGAACTGCACCGCCTCGCGTGCGTTCTGCGCCGGCCTGGTCACGTCAAAGCCGTAGGCTTCGCACATTTTGACGAAGTCCTTGAGCGCTGCAATCTGCTCGCTGACTTCCTCGCGCTGACGTATGCATTCTTCCGTAATTTCCTGAATGTCAAGCCTGTCGAGGAAGCGTTTCTTTTCCTCGATGAGGTTGTTCACACCGTAGAGCGCCACTCTGCGGTAGTCTCCGATGATGCGTCCGCGTCCGTAAGCGTCAGGCAGTCCGGTGATTATGTGCGAATGCCTTGCTGCTCTGATGTCGGCCGTGTATGCGGAGAAAACACCTTCGTTATGTGTCTTGCGGTACTTGGTATAAATTTCTTTTGTTGACGGGTCGAGCTCATATCCGTAGGCCTTGAGGGCGGACTCGACCATCCTTATTCCTCCCTTCGGGAAAATTCCTCTTTTCAGCGGGGCGTCGGTCTGCAGCCCGACTATGACTTCGTTGTCCCTGTCTATGTATCCGGGACCGTAGGTGGTTATGCTCTGAGGAAGCTTGGTTTCTGTGTCATAAACGCCCTTTTCTCTCTCTGTTTTAAACATTTCCGAGAGTTGAGCCCAAATTTTGAGAGTCTTTTGCGTAGGTCTTGCGAGGAATGATTCGTCGCCCTCATAAGGGGTGTAGTTGTGCTGGATAAAGTCGCGTACGTTAATCTCGCGCTTCCAGATGAATCCGTCGAAGCTGGTCAGTTGATTGCTGAGTTTCATATATGTCAATTCTGTTTTCGGTGACAAAGATAGTTTATATTTCTGCCAGTTTTGAAGGCGCTGACAAAGGTAGATATCCATTGATATGGATTTATATATTTTTTTGAGTAATTTTGTCATCCAATTTTGAAAACTTATAAATTGGAAATTTTTTATATGGTATGAAATACAAAATTTTGACAATGACAATGATTGCTATGGCTGCAGTTGCCTGTAATGGGGGTCAGACTCGAGTGAGCGTCCCTGCAATCGACCTTTCCAACCTCGACACGACCGTCGCGCCGGGTCAGGACTTTTATGCGTACGCTGGCAGCGCAATCACCCGCTCAAACCTGAATTCTCCCGTTACGGTTCTTTTGACGTGCTCCGGGAGAACAACGAGATCCGCCTCAACGAGCTCTTCCAGGGGCTTGCAGGACTCAAGACCAGGAAGGGCAGCGTCGAGCAGAAGATTGCCGACCTCTATACCATGGCGCTCGACTCCACCAGACTCAACGCCGAGGGATTTGCTCCGGTAAAGCCTTATTATGATGAAATTGAGAAAGTTTCTGATGCTGAGAGCTTTGCGCTTGAGGCTGCAAAACTCAACCTTGGTGTCTGGTCTTCCTATGTAGATGCTGACCTTATGGACAGCAATACCAACGTGCTCTATCTCGGTCAGTCCGGTCTTGCGATGGGCAACCGCGACTATTATCTCGATGCTGACAAGGCTGAGCTCAGGGACGGATACCTCAATTTCCTTGTAAAGGTGTTTACCCTTGCCGGTGACCCTGAGGCAGAGAAGAAGGCCAGGGATGCCTTTGATTTTGAAATGTCCCTCGCAGAGCCGTTCTGGTCAATGGTTCAGCAGCGTGACATCCAGGCTCAGTACAATCCTATGTCAAGTCAGGAAGTCTTTGCAACTTATCCTAATATGCACTTCGACGTTTGTATGGACTACTACGGCATTCCGGAGCAGGAAAAAGTCATCGTCGCAATGCCTTCATTCTTCAGCGCCGTTGATGCCCTCATCGCTCAGGCTGACCCTGCAGTGCTCAGACATTACCTTCAGGCTCAGCTGCTTACGGATGCCTGTGGCGCCATCAGCGATGATTTTTACGATGCTTCTTTCGATTTTTTCTCCCGCCAGATGTCCGGCGCTCAGGAGCAGAAGCCTCGCTGGAAGCGTGCTATGAGCGTGCCTAACGGAATCCTCGGTGAGGCTGTTGGCGAAATGTATGTTGCCAAGTACTTCCCGGAGAAGGACAAGCAGCGTATGCTCGAGATTGTGAAGAATATTCAAACTGCTCTTGGTCAGCATGTTGCGGCCCTTGACTGGATGAGTGACTCCACCAAGGCAAAGGCCCAGGAGAAACTTTCTTCATTTACCGTCAAGATCGGTTATCCTGACAAGTGGAAGGATTACTCTACGCTTGAGATTGATCCTTCAAAGAGTTACTACGAGAACCTCAATGCCGCTTCACAGTGGTACATCAAGGACAATCTCGACAAGCTCGGCAAGCCGGTGGATAAGAGTCTCTGGGGTATGACTCCTCAGACTGTCAATGCTTATTACAACCCTACTACCAACGAAATCTGCTTCCCTGCCGGCATCCTTCAGCCACCGTTCTACAATCCTGATGCTGACGATGCAGTGAATTATGGCGCCATCGGCGTGGTAATCAGCCATGAAATGACCCACGGATTTGACGACCAGGGAAGGCTCTTTGACAAGGAAGGAAATATGAACAACTGGTGGACAGATGCTGATGCAGAGGCATTTAAGCAAAAGACTGCCGGTCTTGTGGCTCAGTTTGACCAGATTGAGATACTTCCTGGCCTCAATGCCAACGGAGCTGCAACTCTTGGCGAAAACATAGCCGATCAGGGTGGCCTGCGCATAGCATACACCGCAATGCAGAACAGCTTTGCCGGCAAGCATCCGGAGCCGATTGACGGATTTACCGCAGAACAGCGCTTCTATCTTGCTTATGCCACTGTATGGGCACAGAACATTACCGACCAGGAGAAGCAGCGTCTCACTCTCCTTGACGTACACTCGCTCGGCGAAAACCGTGTTAATGTAAGCGTCCGTAACCTCGACACCTTCTTCGAAGCATTCGGCATCAAGGAAGGCGACCCGATGTACAGACCTGAAGAAGAAAGAGTTGTCATTTGGTAATCCGGGCTCTTTTGTTCTGATGTAATATTTTGTCCACGAAACAGGGCGTTTTCGTGGACAAAATTGTATTTTGTGGCATTATGTCCATAAAAAACCCCTATTCCGTGGACAAAATACTGTAAACCGGAATAAGGGATACGGGCAGCTACAGGCTGTTCAGCAGTTCGGCCTTGCCCGACTCGACCAGCTTGATTATCAGCTCGCCGAAGAGCGAATTCTGCCATGCGAACCAGTCGCGTGTGTATCGGGCGGGGTTGTCCTTGTGAAACGATTCGTGAATCAGTCCGCAGTTGTTGTCCGTGTCGCGGAGCATCTTGATGCACTGACGGATTTCCTCATCATTATCTGAGGTAAATGCCTTCATCATTATGCTCATTGGCCAAACCATATCGAAACCTATGTGGGGCCCGCCGATTCCTTCGCCGCAGCTGCCGCGGAAGAAATACGGATTGTCTTCGCTCCAAACAAACTTCCTCGTGCGCTTCCAGATCTTGTCCGACTCGGGGATTATGCCGAGATAACTCATTGAAAGAAGGCTAGGTACGTTGGCATCATCCATAAACATATGATTGCCGTATCCGTCAACTTCGTAAGCATAGATCTTTCCGTATTTGGGATGTCTGACAACAGCATGTTTGCTCAGAGCGGCCTCTACTTCGTCAGCGAGTGCGTTGCAGCGCTCAGCGCGATTCTTGTCGGCGTTTACATCCATAAGAATCCTGGCAGCGTGCCTGAGCTCCGAAACTGCAAAAAAGTTTGAAGGTACAAGATAGAGAAATACACAGGCGTCATCCGAAGGCCTGAACGCTGACGCAATCAGCCCTACAGGTCTGCAAGGGTTGCCGTAGCCGGCGTTTTCCATCGTGTCGTGAGCCCATTGCGTGCGCCTCATAAAGGTATATGGACCACGGCCTTCCTTCCTTTGCTGCTCAACAAAGGTATTGACTATCAGATCAATGGTCTTGAGCCACCTCTCGTCGAATATGCTTGTGTCTCCGGTAATCTGCCAATAGCGGAAAGCCAGTCTTATGGGGTAACACAAAGAGTCGATTTCCCATTTCCTTTCGTGAACTCCAGCTTGCATCAGTGTAATGTCCGAGGCCCACTCTCCGGTAACGGCATTTCTGTAGAATGCATTTGCGTACGGGTCAATCCCTATGCATTTGAACTGCCTGAGAATCAGCCCTCTGATCATTGCTTTCAGGTTTTCGTCCTCGTTTGCAAGTTCCAGGTATGGCCAGATTTGCGCTGCCGAATCGCGCAGCCACATCGCAGCGATGTCGCCGGTAAAGATGAAAGTGTCATCCTCGCCGTTCTCGTCCTTTCCGTAGTGGACGGTTGTGTCCAGGGTGTTTGGGAAACAGTTTTCGAACATCCATCTCAACTTAGGATCAGTAATCTGAGCTGCGATTTCACTCAGTTTCATCTCCACTGCCTCTGATACGAAGAGCCTGTCCTCGACTGCCGGACGTCTGCTTTCATACGACACAGATGAATCTGCTGCCGCAGCGCTAATGGCAACGGCAGCAGAAGCAAATAATGATAATACCTTCCTAATAATCATTGATTGCTATTTTTTTGGTACATATATTCCAAATGCGGTCTTGAGCGCCTCCTGACGGGCATCGTCAAGCTTCGGATTGCCCTTCTCCGCGAGATTGAAAGCTCTGTAGTTGAATTCTCTCCACCACGCATCGTCAACAACCACGATTTGGTCAGTAACATTCCCGGGTCTTCCCGAAGTAATTTCGTCGAGAGCGGTCCATCCTTCCGGCCTGTACTGATATCCATCCTTCTGGACTATGATGGAACCGTTAGGAATATCTGCCTTAGGTATGATGTTGGTGGCAGCGTAGTTTGCCATATTTGTTCCCGGCGACGAAAGCATATTCTTGTCCGAAGAGTTGTAGTAGCTGTAGGTGGTTATTTCCACTTCCAGCATCGTGTAGTCTGCAGGATTGTAGCCTGCATTTTTCATAATGGCTTCAAGTTCGGGATTTGAAGCGCCGCCCTGCTTTGGAACGAAGATGCCAAATCCGTCCTTGATCTCGTCCATAATGGTGCTGAGATCACTTACTCCTGACTTGAATACATTGAATCCGCGAAGCGTAAAGGATCCCCACCATTCGTCGGTCACTTCTACAATCTGCAGGTTGACATTGTCCGGTCTGGCGCTGTTTTTCTGGTCTGCAGCGACCCATCCTTCCGGTCTGTAACCCTGTCCGGCCTTCTGCACAATCAGCGAACCAACAGGAAGCTCTTCCTTGGTAAATACCTTTGTAGCAGCATAATTCTTCATATTGGTCTGGACTGTCATCGGGATGTTGGAAGTCGAGTTGTAGTATCCCGGCCAGATCAGATCAAACTCAAGTCTGGTGTATTTTGCAGGATTGTAACCACCCGCCTTCAAAAGTGTTTCCAGACTCTTGTTGACGTCTTCGTTATCTTCGGTAATCTTGGATGCAGTCACCTCGTAAGGATGCTCGTAGGCATTGTTCACGGCCTCCTTGATGGCTTCCAGCTGTTTTGCGGTATAGATAACTCCGGCCGGTTTCCAGCTGATTTTCGACAGATCGCATCCGCTTATCTGCTTTGCCCACATCAGGGCTGCGACATAGCGGCCCTTGTCTGTTGAGAGGTGGTATCCGTCCCTGGTAAGATTGTCACCAATGACGCTGGTACGAAGGTTCTGGATAGCGGTTCCGCAAGGGATGACCGTTTCAAACTCATTGTGAGCCAGTACTTTGGTCTTGACGGCATTGATGATTGCATTGTACATCGTCATCTGATCCTTGTTGTAATTGCCAAACTCGGAATGCGTGCTGGTCTGCTGGTATGCCCAGGTCATATGCCACATCAGCTTGGCGTCAGGGCAAAGTTCCTTGACCTTGGTAATCAATGTGGTAAGGTGTGGCTCATAAGAGTCGGTCATTCCCGATGAACCGCTTGCCTGCTGCATTGAGATATAGTCCCAGTTGTCGCTCTTGATGGCATCAACTGAACTGAATGACTTGGACGTGGTCCACTTGCCGTCGATGTTTGTTCTGTAATCGTATGAAGCAGAGCCGCTTGTGATATTGTCTGCGTGGGTCGCAAGCGTGCATCCTCCGATGTAGAGGTTTCCGAGCTTGATTGACTGATATCCGGCCTGCTCGAGAATCTGGTAAAGGTACTCCATTGCATCGTCTGAGAAACTGTTGCCTATTGCAAGAATCCTGATGCTGTGTTCGTCCTTCTTGCCGCTCTGGGTGACGGTAACTGTTGCCGAAACTCCAAACTCTTCGTTGCCAAACACAATGCTGCCCGTGCGGGTCTGAGTCGTCTCGTTAGCAAGGACGGTGAAGTTGTAGTTGCTGCCCTCGACCGTACCGGCGCTTATCCAAGGCTCAGAGACATTAACGGAAAGACTTACGTTGCTGCTGACTTCAACACTGAACCCGCCACCTTCCTCGGAAAAGTCGAAGTTGCTCTTGGATAGCGAGATGACCGGCTTTGCAGCTTCCTGTTCAATGGTGACGGTTTCGCTGCCGTTAGCGTTGCTGACAATGATTTGTCCCGTTCTGGCGACAAGCGAAGTGTTCTCGGCCACAGTATAGTTGATGACTGTCGATACGCTCTTGGCAGTCGCAGCGTTAATCCAGGAAGAGAATTGTTCCGGAACGGAAACGCTGCACGCTTCGGTAGCCTTGGCGATGAGCGAAAATACTCCGCCCTTTGCCTCTACCTTGACGGTGGAAGGGGAGAGGAGGATGGAATTTGAAGGCTTCTGGTTAACGGAAATAGTCTTCTGGGTGACTCCCGACTTGAGCAGAATGGAGGTCTTTCTCTCGTCCGGAGTGTCGTTCTGCTCAACGGAAATGCTGATCTTGACGTCGCCGCCTTTTCCGCTGGCGGGGCTGACGTTGCACCAGGCGGCCTGCTCGCCGTCAACGACGGTAGCTGTCCAGGCCTTTGCCGAACTGAACGCGACCGTTCTGGTAGAGGCCGTCTCGTCCAGGAGCAACTCTGAGTCGGATTCCTGGGCAAATTCTATTCTGGATGTCGGCTTCGGAGGGAATTCGTCTTCCTGATAGCAGGATATTGCTGCCAACGAAGCCAGGGTTATCAGTATAAGGTGTTTCTTTTTCATAATTATCAGTGCTTTATAAACCATTTTACAAAATCGGGCTCGGCGAAGGCGGAGTCCCAGCTATTGTGATTAGCCTCGGGATAGGTGACTATGCTTGACTCTATTCCTTTGTCCCTCAATACTTTATCGGCTTCGATGGAAAACTTCGGGAGTACGATGTCGTCCTTGAGTCCGTGGAAGAAGCGGAATGCAGTCTTGCCGTTCCAGTCCCTGAGTCTTTCTGTATTGATGCCTCCGCATATGGGCTGAACTGCCGCAAAGAGTTCCGGGAACCTGACAGTAAGGTCGAGGATTCCGAATCCTCCCATAGACAGCCCGCTTCCGTAAATATGCTCAGTATCAACGAATCCCAGTGATATGAATGAGTCAAGCAGTTCTTTTACTCCAAAGAGCGAAGCAGAAATCGGCGCAGCCTCAGGGAATGTCCTGTTGGCGTTGTCAACTGGCCTTACGATGCTTACCCAATAATCCTCTTCCGGGCACTGCGGAGCTATCACTATCACATTCTGCAGTCCGGGATCGTTGAGCAGCAGTTTGCCTCCGTGGACAATCTGACGGCCGTTGTCGGTGCCCCTTTCGCCGGCGCCGTGCAGGAACAGCAGCACCGGATAGGACTCAGCAGGGTCAAATGCTTCCGGAAAGGCCACCTTGTAGGGAATGGTCTGTCCGAGTGACGAAACGAAGTTGCGGTCAACGAATTGTCTTCCCTGAACCAAACTGCAGAGCAATAGCAATGCAGTCGTTATCAATATTTTAAAGTGTTTCATCGCTAATGGAGTATGGTTTCAATCTGGTAAGTCCTGCCATCAGGCAAGGTCATTGAAATATAGTATTTTTTGCCTCGTGTGATGTTCTTGTCATCAAATGAGAATGTTGAAAGACCGGATTCGACATCCATTTCGTGAACCTGGACCTCGTCCATCGTTGAGCCTAACATTATCTTGAAGCTGGCCTTTCCCGCCTTTTCCGAGTAGAACTGCAGTTCGTACAATTCCCTGTCCGGATGAGCCATAAGGTCAACGATCCCTGTTTTTGAGTCGGCTACAACGAATGGGAATCCCTGCTTGAAAGATGGCTCGCCGATTCCGGCGCGTTCAAGTGCTTTCCTAACGTTTTCGTTTCTCATAAAGAGTTTCCAAATCAGTCCCGAGCGGTAGTTCTCCATCATCACGACAATAGGACCCTGGTCGATGGCGAGATGATTGCGGTTGGATGCGTTCTCGGACGGCTTGTACGAGTCTGCAAAGCCGAATTGTCCCTGACAGAGTTCGATCTTGTCGAGTTCGAGAAGTACTTGCGTGGAGTAGAAAGGCGTGTAAGGGTAGGATGACAGTGCGGCTGTAGGTGCCATCACTCCGTCGTCGTTTTTCGGGTTCCTGGCGGAATATCCGGAAGTGCTTCCGGCTCCGTAGCAGGCGGTAAGTCCCCAGACCCCGTTTCTGTAGCCGTTCTCGGCAGGTGCTTCGTAGAGGCAGTAGTGTCGGTTTATCATCGTGTGAGAAACTACCTGCTGCCAATACCAGGCCTTGGAGTCCTGCATAAGGCGCGGGTCAAAACCCAGGAAACTGTAGTGACTGAAGAACAGCGGCCCTCCCTTTTCGTTCTTTCCTAGCGGAAGGGTATATCCGTTTACCTTTCTATCTGGAAATGCGGGTGCATTCCAGCCTTTTTCGTATATGTCGGGACTGATGGCGTGTTCCTCATTTGCTCCAAGTGCAAGCAGATAGGTTACGAAACATTCGTTCCATCCAGCAACCTTGAGAGAGTAGCGGTCTTCTAGCGAGTACCAGAGCCAATACAGGGCATCGCCGCCGTTTCCGGTGTAAGCCTTCCAGTCAACGCTATCATAGAGCTCGTCGATATCGTTGCGCAAAGCCGTCTCGGTTTCCGAGCTGCTGTCAAAGAATTCTTTGGCAACAATCAGTCCTTCAATCATATACGAAGTTTCTACTATGTCTCCGCAGGCTTTCTGATCCCCAAATGCAACATAGGATCCGTCCGGATTGTGCCAATGGGACCATACGCCCTGGTATCTGTCGGCGCTTTTGAGAAAATCAATCATTTTCCTGATTCTCGATACGCCTTCCTCCCTGCTTATCCATCCGCGTTCTACGCCGACAACGATGGCCATCGCTCCGAATCCCGAACCTCCTATTGTAATGGTGTTGCCGCGGTTGTTGCCTTCCAGCGCCATCCCGCTTTGAGGTTCGGCCCCTTCATAAAAATAGTTGAATGCAGCTTTATGCTGCCTGTCAAGCACCTTTCTAACGCTGGCCGGAGTATATGTCTGGTCTCCTTTTGAGTAAACGGGAGTATCTGTACCTCCTGCAGGCGGTTCTTTTCCCTGGCAGGACACCGACAGGAGGGACATAAAGAGAATTGTTGCAATTATTCTGAACATCTGCTGCTAATAACCTGGGTTTTGGGTAAGAATTCCGTTGGAAGCGTCAATCTGCTTCTGAGGAATAGGATACAACTCGTGGCAACCCTCTTTGAAACCTGTAATCTTGTCGGTTTCACCCCAGCGTATGAGGTCGAAGTAGCGCTCGAACTCCATAGCAAGTTCAAATCGCCTTTCCGTATGGATTGCCTCCCTGAGTTCTGCCTGTACGTCAGTAGTGATCTCCGGCAGCTTGCTGGAGTCGCCTCCGCGAGCACGGGCCCTGACCATTTCCAGTTTTGCCCTTGCCTCAGCAAGGTTGCCGAGCTCACAGGCACATTCGGCGTGCATCAGCACAATGTCAGAATACCTGATTAGACGTATGTTGAGCCACTGGCCGCCGGCAGTGTTCCTGTTGTACATCTGCTGCTCGTAAAGAGGGGCGTAAACCTTTGCGTTGTAGTGCGGATTCGGCACTGCAGCTGACTTGAAGGTGACTCCCTCGCGCACGTCTCCGTCGCTGAGCACGGTAGCGTGATAGCGCGGGTCGCCTGCCATATCGTTGCGCAGAAGCTCGCTCGGGCCGTTCATTCCCCAACCACCGTTCGGCTGGCCGCGGAAGCCCTGGATGCTCGCCCACTGGTGGTTGCCGGCGCTGTTGATGCTGAGCGAAGGCTTGTAGTCGAGGTCCATTTCGTAGATTGATTCCGGGCCGAATTCTTCCTTCTCAGTCCATATCTGGTCGAACGGGGTCGAGAGGTCGTTGTCGCCGGAGTTTATAATCTCGCCGGTCCATTTCATGCAGTTGGCCCAGTCTTTCTCATACATGTAGATTTTTGCAAGCACCGCCCTGGCGGAATTTTGGCTGACCCTGCCGAGGTCGCCGTCGGCAACAAGGGCCTTGCGGGTCCTCAGGTGCGGTATTGCCCATTCGAGCTGGCTGATGATGTTTGCATTGATTTCGTTCTTGTCTGTTCTTGCAGGTGTCTTTTCGTCCTGTCCGAGTTCCCGGTCAACGTATGGGACATCGCCGAATGCCTGGATAAGCCTGAAATATGCCTGTGCCCTGATTGTAAGAGCCTGCGCCTTATAGTAGTTGGCCTCTTCCTCGGTGATG
>SAMEA3663125__coassemble_221_pt1 | contig 17810 bp, 7 predicted proteins | sample SAMEA3663125__metabat2_low_PE_016 | metagenome-assembled genome bin SAMEA3663125 (sample SAMEA3663125) | pig gut metagenome | biome: pig gut; feature: pig-associated habitat; material: faeces | place: Denmark | collected 2012
CAACTGTTCCATGCTTCTGAACGAGTCCAACCGCTTCTGGGTGGCATTCTACGATGGTTTCGTGGGCAGGACCTGCGTTCCGCTGTTTATGATTGCTTCGGCATTCCTGCTGGTTCCGATGAAGCCCGGAACCGGTATGCTCGGCTTTTACAAAAAGCGCTTCAGCCGCATCCTTCCCCCGTGGATATTCTTCAGTCTGCTCTACTGTATACTCCCGCTGCTATGGGGCGGAATGAGCATTGAGCAGTCCATCGCCGACCTTAAACACCTGCCGTTCAATTTCCCATCGATGGCAGGCCATCTTTGGTTTATGTATCCCCTTGTCAGTCTGTATCTTATCATTCCGGTAGTCTCTCCGTGGCTCGAGAGGGCAAGCGCAAGGGAAGAACTGGCCTTCCTCGGCTTTTTCGGACTAAGCACCTTCATACCGTGGATACACCGCTTCCTCTACCCCGAAATCTGGGGCGAAGCCTTCTGGAACGGATTCAATATGCTCTGGTACTGCTCGGGCTTCCTCGGCTACCTCGTTATGGCTCACTACATACGCGTGCACCTGAAGTGGACACGCCGCACCCGCGCCATTGTCGGAGCACTATGCTTCCTTGCCGGATCGGCATTTACCGGCTGGGCATTCTGGAAGGAAGGCGCTCCGGGTGCTCTCATCAATACTCCGAAACTCGAATGGGCGTGGGAATTCTGTATGCCAAATGTCGTCATCGCTTCCTTCGGCGCATTCCTGCTCTTTACCCGCATAGAGCGCAAGAAGGCTCCGGCATTTGTCACCGGACTGTCCCGACTTACCTTCGGCATGTACCTGATGCATATGTTCTTCCTCGTACCTGTCGCCGGGCTGGTAATCGGCGGCAACCCGGCAGAACCGCGGCTGCCAGTATGGCTCGCCATCCCTACGATAGCCGTCGCGACCTATGTCTGCTGCGCGCTTACGACACGCCTACTCTCTCTGCTACCGAAGAGCAAATGGTTTGTAGGTTGCTGATAAAGAACTGATTATGCGTTCAGGTCAAATCCTTTTCCACTCCGCCTTGTTTATCGTCGCGATGCTGCTGTGCGCCCCTTTCGGCATGGTGGCCGCCGCTCGCCGGGACGATGGCGGAAACAGGAAAAAGGTCGCAAGAGCGCTGAAGGCCCTGGACCGGACTCTGGATTCGTGCTCAATCTACGACAGGGCAAAACTTGAGAGGATAGACTCGCTCAAAAAAGAACTCATTGGTGCGGAGGAAAGCAGACTGCCATCCTGCTACGGCAAGTTGCACGATATCTACTATTCGTTCCAGTCCGACTCGGCAATGTTCTACACCTGCAAGGAATATGAGGCAGCCATAAGGACAGGCAACGAAAGGCACATGATAAACAGCCTTCTGAACATTGCTCAGCTAAACAACATCACAGGCAATTACTTTGATACAAAGACCATTCTGGACAGTCTTGATCGGGAGTCCCTGAGTCCCGCCCATTTTGCCAGAATGTGTTCTGTTTACAACATACTTCACGAATACGCGTTGGCGCTTTCCATCGGTCCCGAACAGGCGGATTATCACAGAAAAAAGGCAATGGAGTACAAAGATTCGCTGCTTGCCATAGAGAACAACGTCTTTGTCCATACCCACAAGCTGATGGTACTGGGCAGGATGGACGAAGCAATGGACATAGTCAAGCATTACAGCGACTCGCTTCCGATGAACAGCCCGAAAAAGTCAATGGCTGCATTTCTGGTTTCCGTCATATACAGGGATATGGGCGAAGAGGATAAGGAAATCATATACCTTGCCCAATCGGTTTCGAGCGACATCATAACTGCGAAGAAGGAGCATACGGCAATGATTCGGCTTGCCAGCATTCTCTTTGAAAAAGGAGACTTGAAACGTGCATACCGCTATATCAACAAGGCGCTCGACGATGCAACCCTGTGCAAGGCTAATCTTAAGATGGAATCTATCTCCAAGCTCATGCCCGCAATCAGCGATGCTCACGACCGTATGGTAAGGCGCAACTACCTCCTGTTGACGCTCGCGCTTGCCCTGATTTGCTTCGTGTCCTTCAGGCTAGTTCAGTCGCTTGCTATGCAAAAGAAACAGAAGAGGGAGCTTGCCAGCATCAACAGACAGCTCGGAGAGGCATCAAACATCAAGAACACCTATATCACGAGGCTCATCCTCGAGTGCAACAGACGCATAGACAGACTGGACCAGTACCGGAAGGACCTGAACCGCAAGGCTCAGAGCGGTGACAAGGAGGTGCTCTTGAGAGAACTCAGAAGCCATAGCGTAATCGAAAAGGAATGGAAGAGTTTTTATGAGATGTTCGACTCGACCTTCCTTTCAATCTTCCCCGGCTTCGTACAGGAGGTGAACAGGCTGCTTTCCGAGGGCAACGGCATAGTCCCAAAAGTGCAGGGCACCTTGACTCCGGAACTGCGCATCTATGCGCTGATCAGGCTCGGCATCGACTCCTCGGACAAGATTGCTACCCTGCTGCGTTACTCCAAGACTACTATTTACACTTACCGCTCCAAGACCAGGCAAAAGGCCATACGGCCGGAGTGTTTTGAAGATGAAATAAGGAAAATCAGCTCGATTTAGGGTATTTCAATTTAGATTTTTAGCCCCTAATTTTATGCCATATCACTGATTTTCAATAGATTGATATTTAGAATATTTAGATTTATCCCAGCACGCCCGGAAACTGAGGTTTTTCGGGCGTTTCCTTTTGTAACTTTGTCCCGGACACAGGAGTTACCACAAGGCTCCTCGGAAATGACACTGAACACTTAATAAATAACCAATCTTATCAACAAACAAAATGAGGAAAAACTTTTCTTTGGCAATCACGGCATTGCTTCTTGTCGTCGGTGTCGGTTGTATGGAAAAGGAGTACCGGTTCAAACTGGCCGATGACCCCGGCTACGTTGATGAACCTGTAGTCGCCGTACGCGCACTTGACGGAGACAGATGGATTGAAGGAGACCTGGACAAGGAAACCAGGACGGTCAACTTCAAGTTCCATACTGTAGCATCTCTGGAAAATGTCGTTCTGGACGTAAAGCTGGCAAAAAACTGGGCCCAGATGACATCCCCAAAAACCACCAGATTTGAGGCCAATCTCAAGAACGGCTACAAATTTTCGGTAAACGACGGCGTTGATGACATCCCGTATGTCGTAAACGCAACGATGTTCCAGCACATCAAAAACGTGGATGCTAGCTTTTCAGGAGAGAAAATCTCCCTCACCCTCGCCGAGGACTCCTTCTCGGGTTCATTCACTTCAGTATTTCTCCAGTCCGACCTCAAGGGCGTAGATATCGAACTTGAACTTGACGAGGATGCGGAACTGCTGAACGCGGAAGACGAACTCAAGGGCGTAGATTTTTCTGACGGCTCTGCGCTGAAGCTGGTTGTCAACGACAAGGCAGTCGGAAAGTCAAAGGCATACTATGTATATGTCAATCCATCCGATGTCGTTAATCTCGGATCAAGCTGGACTGAACTTACCAAGACCTGGCAGAGCCGCTACAACATCCAGTTCGGCAACATGAGGATGTACACCACCTCTAACCTTGTCGGGTTCAGCGGAAACATAGCTTACCTCTTTACCGTTCCGGCAGAAAGAGTGCAGATGAAGGTGATGGAAAAGAACGACACCGGAACGGATCTGGCAAAGATGTCCCCTGCCGTACGAAACAACAGGGACTGGACTCTCTTCCTGTCTTTGCAGGGTCCTGGCGTATGGCATCTGGACGGCAGCACCGCCACTTCCAACTTTACATATTACAGTCCTCTGGCCTACGGACCTGACAAGACGGGCAACACACGTGTTCTCAGGAATGACGGATTCGGAGGCAGCAACAAGGCATTTGCACCGGCAATGGGCATAGAAAACGGAAAGGTATCGATACGTCCTGCAGGCACTGATGGCGGATACCTCTACAGCTACTCCGATGCAAAGGGCAGCGGGCAGACCGAATGGACTCCTGAAAGCGCATTCGGCGGATATTTCCAGATCGTCAAGGACGGAAACAACCTGATCAGCGGCGAGGGAGAAAAATTCTACCAGATCTACAACAACGACTGGCGCTACTACGGAGAAGGACTTACCACCTTCTGGTCTCCTGACTGGAGCAAGGCAGTACCTATCATCAACCACGACATGCTCAGAACAGGACGCATTGCCGTAGGTTGCACCGCCAAGGGCGATCTCGTGATTCTTGCAGTGGAGAAATTCGTCAACACCCACAACCAGGGACAGAACGTCGATGCCGGCCACAACGGAGGATCCGGAGACACCAGAGGCGTAACTCTCTATGAACTCGGAAAGGTAATGTCGGATCTCGGCTGCGATGCCGCTATGACCGTGGAAGACTACAACTGGTCTTATCTCCTTCTTCAGGACGGTTCCGAAAGGGGCAAGGACGTATTCAGAACCAACAACAGATGGGTACTGGATGCAAAGAACGCAGCCTATGGCACTATGAAGGCAGAGAGCTCGGAACCCGTCAACCTCATTATCGTCAGCTTTAAATAGTATCCAGATATGAAACATTTGAAATACATATTCGTTTCGCTGGCCCTGATGGTATCCATAGGGTTGTCAGCCCAGAACGGCAGCCGCAGGATAAGCGGTACCGTATCAGACGCGGCAGGACAGGCGGTAATCGGAGCATCGGTTATAGTGCCGGGCACCACCATAGGCACTTCCACTGACGAAAACGGCCGCTATGTACTTAGCGTTCCGGAACAGACCAAGGCAGTTGAGGTTGCCATAATAGGTTATGCAACGCAGCGCGTCACGCTTGATGCCAATGTAACATACAATATTGTGCTTCAGGACGATACGACCTTCCTTGATGAAGTGGTCGTAGTGGGATACGGCGTGCAGAAAAAAGTCAACCTTACCGGAAGCGTGTCTTCGATGAGCTTTGACAGCGAGAGCGTGAAGTCACGTCCTATGTTTAACGCCACCCAGGCCCTCGCCGGCGCAATGCCGGGTCTTCAGGTAATGCAGGGCTCCGGAAACCCTTACGGGGAGAATTTCTCCATACTCGTACGAGGCACCGGCACCCTCAACTCTTCCGGACCGCTCATTCTCGTGGACGGAATGGAACAGGGACTCGGCAACATCAACCCTGCCGACATCGCCTCCATCAACGTGCTCAAGGACGCTGCATCCTGCGCAATCTACGGTAACAGGGGTGCCAACGGCGTAATCCTCATCACCACCAAAAACGGATCTTCAAAGGAAGGACAGGCCGAAATCACCTACGACCTCACACTCTCATATGACCAGCCTTTCAAGATTATACATACCATTTCCGATATGGCCACCTATATGGAGATGTACAACGAATCCTGCGTAAACATCGGCGGCGCACCGCAGTTCTCACAGGCCACCATCGATGACTGGCGGGCAGCTAAAGCCGACCCTATGGGACGTGCCGAGTCAGGCTACTACAACTATATGGCGTACCCTAACACTGACTGGTGGGAGGAAATCTACCAGAACAAGATTATGCAGAAGCATACCATTTCAGCCAGCGGCAGGGACAAGAAGATGGGTTACAACGTATCCCTTTCCTACATAGACAACCCGGGAATCATAGAAAATACCGGTTACAAGCGCTACTTTGGAAGGGTGAACGTTTACGGACAGGTTACCGACTGGCTTAAGATAGGCGGACGCATCTGGGGCTACAACACCGACCAGGAAAGGAGCAACGTGGGTTCGCTCACCTCTCTCAACACCCAGAAGATGACACCTGACATCTACCCATACTCAAAGTCACTTGGCCTCTACGGCGGTCCTCAGGCATACGGACAGGATCCTCAGGCTCACAACCCTCTCTGGGACATGAACACCAGCCGCGGCTACACCAAGAACACCCAGTTATTCACCGATTGGTACGTCAATGTAAACTTCCTGAAGTACTTCTCCTGGAACACCGACCTCTACTACAAGGACTACAGGCAGGAGGAAATGAGCGTGGACAACAGCTTCGGAAAATACGACTTCCTTTCCGACTCATACGTAATCTCACCTCCAGACCCGTCCGAACTGTACTCATATATGTACAACAAGCGCGAGAACCAGGTGAAATTCTCCTCCATTCTCAACTTCAACCGCAGCATAGGCAGGCACGACGTCTCCGCGATGGCCGGTTACGAAATGACCCACTTCGAGTACCGCGACTTCAGCGCAACCAAGCTGGGGCTCCAGGACCCGTCCGTCGGTGACCTCAACGCAGTTGCAGAACCTTATGCATCAGGAGGTTACGGCACCGAATACGCTGCCCGTTCATTCTTCGGACGCGTAAATTACGCCTATGCCGGCAAGTACCTCTTCGAGGCCAACCTCAGAGCCGACGGTTCATCAAGGTTCGCTCCGGAGTACAGATGGGGATTTTTCCCTTCATTCTCGGCAGGCTGGCGCATCAGCGAAGAGTCCTGGCTCAAGGACAGCGGAAAGGTTGACAATCTCAAGCTCCGCCTCTCCTGGGGACGCCTGGGCAACAACTCCATCGGCAACTATGACTGGCAGTCAACCTACGGCACGGCCAACTACGTATTTGGCACGGACGAAATCACCAACGGCATAGCTATCACCTCGATAAAGAACTACGCCCTCACCTGGGAAACCACTTCTGTAGCCAACGTCGGAGTTGACTTCGGCTTCCTGAAGAACCGACTCACCGGTACGGTCGATCTCTACAACAAACTCACCGACGGCATACTCTACACCCCGTCCATGTATATGGTAATGGGCAACGCCGGTGCTCCGAAGCAGAACATCGCTGAAGTGACCAACAGGGGCATCGAGTTTGAGCTCGGATGGAAGGACAATGTCGGCAAGGACCTCTTCTACAGCATCTCTGCCAACGTCGCCTACAACAAGAACTGGGTCAGCAAGTACAAGGGCGAGCTCCGCGAAGGTTGGGAGACCGATCCTGTCACAGGCGATAAGGTCTGGAAGACCAACATCGGCGACGTTTCGACCGGAGGCACCAACAGGGTTGTCGAAGGCCATATGATAAACGAATTCTACATGCCGGACACCTACAAGGGCACCGGAACATACTGGAATGCCGACGGAACTCCTGACGTGAACGGCGGTCCGGTGGACGGTATGATCAGGACCACCAACGATATGGCCTGGCTCAAGGCAATGATGGAAGAGGGATACTCCTTCTATCCTCAGCAGGGCATAGGCAAGCAGAAGATATGGTATGGCGAATACATCTACGCCGACCGCAACGGTGACGGACTCTACGGAAACTCCTACGACAGCGCTTTCCAGAACTGCTCTACCACACCGAAATTCAACTACGGCCTGCAGGCGAGCCTGAGCTGGAAGGGTCTGGACTTCTCGATGAGCTGGGCCGGTGCCGCAGGATTCTCAATCTACTACTACCGTCAGGCATCCAACTCTTCCAACACCATCTACGGCTACGCCATTCCGCAGAGCCTCGTTGAAGACCGCTATTTCTTCGACCCGAAGAATCCTGACGATCCGCGCACCAACATCAACTCCAGGAATCCGCGCCTTGTCAACCTTACCTCAAGCCAGTCTTCAGCAACCTCATCCCTGCATCTTTGCAAGGGTGACTACCTGAAACTCAAGAACCTGACACTGGGTTACACCCTTCCTGAGAGCCTGACCAGCAAGATCAGCATCAGCAAGATCAGGGTATATGCTACCGGAGAGAACCTCTTCGCCATCACGGAGTTCCCGGGACTTGACCCTGAAATGCGCGCCACCGCCGGCTACTCGACTATGCGCCAGTATGCCGTAGGTCTCAACGTTACATTCTAAAACAATGGAGAAAGCCAATTATGAAAAAGTCAATCATATTTGTTTTTGCAGCTGCGCTCGTGCTGGCTTCCTGCCAGAGTCTTGACCTGAGCAGTTCCTATCAGGTGGCTTCATCCAACGTATGGGGCAAAGCCACTCTCGCCCGACAGGCGGTAAACGGTATCTATAACGAGTTTTACGTAAGGTCCTCCACCAGTGTCAATGAAGATGACTGGAAGGTTATGTACGAGGCATATTCTTCCGTAATGGATACGGACAAGAACTGGTATGAAAACCAGAAGGTATGCTACGGCGACGGCACTCCTGCAAACGGAACCTTCTCCGAGATGTTCAAGTACTATTATACCTTCATCTTCAGGGCCAACGATGTCATTAGTCACATCGACCTGGTACCAGATATGGAAGACTCTGAAAAGGCAATGCTCAAGGCCGAGGCAAAGTTCCTCAGGGCTTACGGATACATGAACCTCAACGTGCTCTACAGGGGCGTTCCACTCTATATGGAGTACATCGAAAACGCATCCAACGCCAACAGACCACGCTCCAGCGAGAAGGAGGTTTGGGAAGCGGTGATCCAGGACCTCACCGACTGCGTCAACGAAGAATGTCTTCCTGACCGTTACAAGGCAGGTTCAGAGAGCTACGGCCGCGTCAGCAAGGCTGTCGCACTTGCCTACAGGGGACAGGCATACCAGTGGATGGCAGCAAGGTCCGGAGAGGATCCTGAAAAATACATACGCCTCGCGCTCGATGACTTCAAGGCTCTGGAAGAATTCGGCTTTGCCCTCTACCGCGGAGCGGGCAGCGAGAGCTTCAAAATGCTGCTCAAGCCTGCCAACGAGCAGTGCGACGAGATGATCTTCGCCATCAGGTGCACACAGAAGAGCGGTATGGGCAACCCTCGCGCCGTGCTCTTCGGAAACCGCGATACCGGTGTGACCTCCGGTGCCTGGAACAACTACATTCCTAACCCGGCATTCGTTGAGTCCTTCGAAAATGCTGACGGCAGCAAGTTCGACTGGGAGCAGTATTGTCCGGGCTGGAACGATATGACTCCGGAGCAGAGGTCGGTGTTCTTCCTGCGTAACGAAATGACTGACGCGGAGATAGCTCAGATGACAGCCTACGGCTCCGATATGAGCAAGTACGAAAAGTACACCAACGAGAGCCGCATCAAGGCAGCTTACGACAACAGGGACCCGCGTCTGAAGATGTCCATCATCACTCCTTATTCCACCTACTACGGCGGAATCTCCGGAACCGCGTACACCTTCACCCTCCGCTGGCCTTACAGGTCCGATACCAAGGAGCCGCGGGACATCAGAACCGACACCAACTCGATGTTCTACTACCTCTGGAGGAAATATGTACCTGAAGGACTGGAAAATACCATCCGCTGGGTATACGAGCAGGACAACATCCTCTGCCGCTACGCCGAGATACTGCTCCGCCGTGCAGAGTGCGAAAACGAGCTGGGCAACACCGATGAGGCAGTAAGACTCGTCAACCAGGTACGCGAACGCGCCGGTCACATAGCGCTGAACAGCAACGAAGCGACCACGGTCAGCGGCCAGGACGATATGCGCGAGAGGATCAGGAACGAATTCTACTGGGAACTCGGCGGCGAGGATAGCATGTACTTCAACGAGCTCAGGTGGGGCGTATGGCTGGACAGGAAGTTCCGCGACCGCTCTTCCGGTCAGTACGGCGAGATAAATACCAACGGTCTGATGCAGATTTGGGGAACCAAGACCTACACCTGGTACGCCCTCGGCGACTATGTCGTGGCCTGGCCTATTCCTGCAAAGGAACGCGAGATGAACCCGAGTCTCACCCAGAATCCTGGTTGGAGTGATTAATTCGCATTGATTATGAAGAATTTACATACTTTATTTGCAGTCTTCTCCGCAGCCTTGCTCATGCTTGGCTGCGAAGAGAAGGTCATCGACGAGAGACCTGTGAAACCAGAGCAGGACGATGACATATATACCTTCACAAAATACCAGAACCCTATCATACGCAACAACTGCGCAGACCCTTCAGTGCTTGACGACCGTGAGCGCAGCGGCTACTTCTACGCCTACAGTACGCAGAACGGCACCAGCGGCGACTCCAAGTGCGTCTATCTGCCTGTTTACAGGTCAAAGGATATGGTAAACTGGGAACTGGTCGGCAATGCATTCGGCGGAATGAACCGTCCTCAGTGGGTTGACGAGACTCGAGTCTGGGCACCTGACATCGAATACATCAACGGCCGCTATGTGCTCTATTATGCGCTCGGAAGTATGAACGATCCTGCAAGGAGCGCCTGCGGCGTGGCAGTATCGGACAGTCCGGAAGGGCCTTTCACCTGGGAGAACATCAAGGATCTCAACCCTCTTGCAAAAGAGCACGGAATGCTTGTTGACTATGCATCGCAGGGAGTATCCAATGCCATAGACGCCAATATCATACGCGACCAGAAGACAGGAGATATATACCTGTTCTGGGGAAGTTTCGGAAGCAACTCCGGAGTATGGGCGATACAGCTCACCGATGACGGTCTTGCAATTGCCCCGGGAGCGCAGAAGACCTATATATGTTACGAGATGGAGGGCACCTATGTCCACTACAAGAACGGTTACTACTACTGTTTCGGCTCGATGGGAAGCTGCTGCTCCGGCAAAAACAGCACCTACCACATTGTCGTAGGACGCTCACAGAACATTCTCGGACCATATGTAGGACGTGATGGCAACTATATGAACAAAAAGAGCGCTGCGTTCAACAACACAAAAAACTGGATTATGTCCAACCCGGAGAACCTGATCTTCGCCGGTACTGGCCACAATGCCGAAATCATTACCGACGACACGGGTCACGACTGGATGTGCTACCACGCCTACTGGCAGGGAAACAACTACGACGGACGCTGCATGAATATGGACGAAGTCATCTGGGGTGACGGCTGGCCTTCATTCAAGACAGGGCATCCATCCGAGGGCAAGATTTCAGGTCCTACCTGGAACAAGACCGAATCGAAGGCAGGTCTTATCGTGAGCGACAACGATGATGCCCAGCCGCTGCTCGAAACAGGAGACCCTTGTTCCTGCAGGAACACCTGGAGTCTGTCCCAGGAAAGTAAAGAGAACAATTTATACGAAGTAAAGCTTTATGAATAAAGTATATAGGATATTTGTTACCGCCCTTGCCGCTGCCGCGCTAAGCGCCTGCGTACAGGAAGTGGACGCTCCAGTCCCTAACGAAAGGCCTGAACGGCCTGACGTTCCGGCAATAGTGGAAAGCTCATTCAACGTGACAAGACTCGCTGTCACGGGAGCCAATGTCAACTGGGTTGACAACACCGAGGCGCTCGTTGCCAACGATGCCCAGGAAGGACTCCAGAAACTGGTTGCCTCAGGATCAAAGTCCCTCAATACCGTATTTAGCGGAGAGCTCTCAAATCAGGCAACTCTCTATTACATAATGTATCCGGCTGAGATGTGCAGCTCCTTTGAGGAAGGAAAGGCACATTTCTCCATACCTTCAGAGCAGACTCTGGGAGCTCAGGGCGAAGTCCTCTCAATGCCTTCCAGCGCACTTACCGCGCTTCCAAAGGCAACGATGAGAAACCACGCCGCCGCAGTAACGGTCGATTGCCCGTTCAACGACGTCAAGTCACTGACCCTTAAGACCGTGGCCTCCGAGGCCCTGACAGGAAGCATATGTGCTGATGTCTTTGAAGGAAGTGTGAGCGTTGAGCAGGAAGACGCATCTGCCATTGTCCTCAAGGCTGCCGAGGGTGCCCTCTACCCCGGAACTATCAGTTTCGTAACCCTTCCGGGAGAAATCTCCGAGGGCTTTGTCCTCGAAGCCGAAAGCGTTGACGGACAGAAGGTCAAGACCTATTTCTATGGACAGTTCTCCCTTGCGGCCGGCAAGTCTTTGAGCCTTGGCGGCATCAGCAGGCCTCTCCCTCAGAAGGAAAGCTTCAAGGCAGAAGCCGTTGCCGCCACCTCATCAACCCTGAGTTTCAGCTGGTCACCAAGCAATTATACCGATGCGGCCGCCGATGCAGCATCAGCATACAGCTTTGCCCTCTACGCCGACAGCGCTTGCAGCGAACCGATAGTCGAATTCAAGTCTCCGGCAGGTCTTTCCGCCTGGGGAAACAAGACTCCGCAGTTCATCTTTACCGGTCTCGAGCAGAACCGTTCATACTGGTTCAAGGCTGTAAAGGATGACTATTCAATTGATGATGAATTTATTGCGACAAGCAATGCAGTTGAGGGCAAGACCAGCGGATTTGATATAATCTATGCCGAAGGTAACGGCAAGGCAGGTGATGTCATACTCAGCGAAGATTTCTCAGAACTTCTCTGGTTCGGTGACGGAGTCGGTGGTTCGATAGGTCACATCAACTTCCCTGCATACAAGGACGGAAAGGTTCTTGGAAGCAATCCTGGACAGGCGCTCGGAGAAGGCAAGACTACTGACCTTGTAACCTTCGAAGGCTGGGGCAGCGAAGCCCGTCTCTTCCGTGAAATGGCTGCCGCCGTTGCCGGCACGCGACTCGACAAGTGGGGACAGATCAATGAAGGCGCGGCAGCTCTCGTCTGCATGCGTCCGGGCTACGTGAAACTTGGAGCAGAAAGATACTGCGGACACATCGTAACTCCTGAACTGGGGGGAATTCCGGAAGGCAAATACGCCGACCTCAAGGTCAGCCTCAAGGCCTCACGCTACGAGTCCGACCCTTGCAACGCCATCATCAACGTAATAAGGGGCAGCAACGGTGACAATCACGACGTAAGCGTTGAATCGACCTCTCTGGGCGCACGCTTTGACATCGACTCGGAAAGGGGATGGAAAGAATACAGCGTGACCGTACGTGGCGTTGCGAATGGCAGCCGCCTTGCGATAGGTATGGACAGGGCAAAGAGCGGAACCACGGCTGGTGCAGCACAACTCAGGATGTTCCTCGACGAAGTAAAGGTTGAAATTGTGAAAATCAATGATAACCCTACACTCTCAGATCCTGTCGTTTCCGTAAAATCCGCATTTACCGATGCTGTGGTAAGCTGGCCTGCAGTGCCATACAGCAAGGGATACAGGGTTTACCTCAACGGAAATCTGGAGTCAGAAACCGAAAACAATTCCGTACATCTTCACGGACTTGAAATGGGTAGCGAATACACCGTCAGGGTGGTTGCATACGACAGCACCCAGGAAAGCGAGACAGAAAGCGCTTTCGTCACCAAGAGAGTATGGCAGGTCAAGGAAAGGAACCAGGGATGCCGAATGGCGACGTTCCAGTGGGACCCTCTTGAGGCTGATTACGGGAAGATTGACATCAACGGCAACGCGAGACTTTACGAGATGGTGATTTATTCCGACGCCGCATGTCAGAACGCAGTCTATACCTGCTATCCTTACAACGGCTATTCAAGTACAAACACGGCATTTGCCAACTCGTCCTGGCTTGGAAAGAAGGGAGGAGCAAACCTCGTTTACAACACGAAGATTACCTTCGGAAGCCTCAAGCCGGCTACCACCTACTGGTTCCGTGTCCGTTCTCTTGACCAATACACAATCACTTACCACGACAAAGGCAGTGACAAGAAGATGACCAACCCGGCAGGTACTTCCGACTGGTCGAAACCTATTGAGTTTACGACGCCTGCAAGGCATACCCTTGCCGCCAACGAGGTGATTTACTGCGGATTCGATGATTTCTGCTTACAGATGGACTATGGCAACGGATGCGTCGGAACAACGCCTGCCACGACAAGCCGCAACACATATGCCGGCCAGGTTGCCAATGGCGCCAACCATTATTCCGGAAAATTCTGCACTTACGAGTTTGCTATAGGAGGGCATCAGCCTGACACCTGGGGATTTGCTTCAGGTTCGAAATACATCGACGGAAGCCAGAATCCTACACCTACCCAGAGTTGTATCAAGTGCAATGCGAATGCCGGTGATGCCGCAGGATGGTATATGTCACCTCAGACACGACCGATGATGGGTGCCGTGTTGCTTGACGGCGACAGGAGATGGGTTGCAACCCCTGGTATCAACAGCGATCTTCTCAAGACTGACCAGACGACCGCCTGCACCTTGAGTTTCACCTATATCGGCGTTTCCAATTCACCTTCGTCATTCGCCCAGAAGCTTGAAATCAGGCAGTACAACCCTTCTGCCATCTATGACGGCAAGACCTACAAGGTAGTCGGAACAGTCACCCTTGCCCCTCCTTATCTTGAGGGAGCCGCTGCTACCAACACCGACTTCACCTTTGACTACCGTGGAGCAAGCGCAAGCGTGGATGTAGATCTCTATCAGGGTGAGAGTCTGATGATAGTCAACACCACCACCGGCGGAGTCTATCGCATTGTCATTGATGACATAAAAGTCGTAAAGAAATAATTGCACTATGAATTATTTCCGAAAATTATTGCTGGCTGCGGCCGTCGTCGTGCTCGTTTCCGCCATTGACGGATGTACGGGCAGGACGGCTGCCGTCAAGCCGCCTATGATGGGATGGAGTTCCTGGAATGCCTATATGGTCGATATCTCGGACTCCATCATCACCCATCAGGCAGAATTGATGAAAGAAAAAGGGCTGTTTGACGCCGGTTACCGCTTCGTCAACATCGATGACGGATTCTTCGGCTACAGGGACTCCCTCGGCCGTATGATTCCCCACCCTCAGCGCTTTCCGAAGGGCAGTGAAGGGATGAGAGAGCTTGTCGGACGCATTCATTCCCTCGGCCTCAAGGCGGGAATCTACTCGGATGCAGGCCACAACACCTGCGGTTCGAGCTACAACCACGACCTGAACGGACTCGGAGCCGGACTTTACGGACACGATGTTGCCGACGCTCAGAGATATTTCAACGAATGGGACTTCGACTTCATCAAGATAGACTACTGCGGCGGCCGCGGACTCAGGCTGGATGAGGCAGAGCGCTACACACGCATCAGGGAAGTCATAGACAGCGTGGCCTGTAAGCCGATAGAGATAAACATCTGCCGCTGGAACTATCCGGGGACCTGGGTGGACAAGGTAGGAGATTCGTGGAGAATCTCCGGTGACATCAGGCCTGTATGGTCCTCCATCAAATACATAGTAGGCAAGAACCTTTATCTTTCCGCATACGCTTCTGACGGGCATTACAACGATATGGATATGCTCGCGGTAGGCTACAACATCAAGCCTTCGCCTTTCTGGGAGGATGGTCTGGGTCTAAGCTACACCGAAGAGGAAGCGCATTTCAGCATCTGGTGCATAATGAGTTCCCCACTGCTGCTCGGCTGCGATATGGAGTACATACCGCAGGAGACTATGGACATCATCACCAACGAGGAACTGATTGCGGTTAACCAGGACCCTCTCGGGCTGCAGGCGCACGTCGCCCAGCACAAGGGCGAGAGCTACGTCTTTGTCAAGGACATACTGCGCAAGTGGTCCGGAACCAGAGCGGTCGCTTTCTACAACCCTGCCGACACTGCAACCCGCTTCTGCGTAAGCGCCGAAGAACTTGAATTCGAGGGACAATTCAACGTTCGCGACCTGAACCGTCACGCCGACCTGGGCAGGTGCAGCACGCTCGAATTGGAACTCGAACCGCATTCGGCAAGGGTGTTCAGGGTAGAGGGCAAGCGCATCGAGCCGCGGCTCTACGAGGCTGAATGGGGCTACTGCCCTGCCTTTACCGCGATTGATGGCAAAGGCGGCAAGTACGTGCCTGCAGAGGGCGCTTCCGGCAGGGCGGCTGTCGTGAATCTGGGAGAGTCGGAGGAGAATTGTCTCGAGTGGCGTGAAGTCCTGAGCCGCAAGGGAGGGAAATACACCCTGAAGCTCAGAGTCGCCAATGCCGATGCCCTCAACGACGTGCATCTCGAAGTTAACGGCGAGGAGATTCCTGTTGTCGGCAGAAGCATATCCGGCAGATGGGCTGAACTTGAATATGTCTGCACGCTCAGGAAAGGAGAGAACCTTGTCCGTGTCCTCAACGCTGAGAAGAAACTTCCGGCAATAGACGTGCTTGAACTGGAGCCTTATCGCAACCGCAAGGAGGCGCGCTGGAGCGAGGCTCAGGCAAGGGAGTGGTATGCCGGATTGGATTGGCCTGTCGGCTGCGACTACATCCCTTCGGATGCGATCAACCAGATTGAAATGTGGAGTGCTTCCACCTACAACCACGAGCAGATCGACAAGGAACTCGGATGGGCGGAAGGCATAGGATTCAACACACTGAGGGTATATCTTAGCAGCGTGGTCTATGCCAATGACCCTCAGGGACTTAAAGATAGGATTGATGACTTTCTGGGCATTTGCGGCAGGCACTCCATTCGTCCGGTTCTGGTGTTTTTCGACGACTGCTGGAACGCGGCATCGCAATACGGAAAGCAGCCGGAGCCAAAGCCCGGCATACACAACTCGGGCTGGGTTCGCGACCCTTCCGATGCCCTCAGGTCAGATACTCTGAGTCTCTACCCTGCCCTGGAAAAGTATATGAAGGACATTCTGGTCACTTTTGCGGACGATGAGCGCGTGCTGATGTGGGATCTCTACAACGAGCCGGGCAACTCCAGATACAAGTCCAAAAGTCTGCCACTGCTCAAGAATGCCTTCAAATGGGCACAGGAAGTAAGACCATCGCAACCGCTTACCTCAGGTGTATGGAGCAACGGGCTCAAGGACCTGAACAGTTTCCAGCTTGCCAACTCCGACATCACTTCATATCACTGCTACAGCGACGGCGTTACACAGCAACAGACCATAGATACTCTACGGCGCTACGGCAGGCCTATGTTCTGCACTGAATATATGGGAAGGACCAAGAACAGCACCTTCCAGAATTGCCTTCCTGTGCTTAAGGCCAACAGGGTTGCTGCAATCAACTGGGGACTCGTGGCCGGCAAGACAAACACCATCTTTACCTGGGACGATCCTCTTCCTGAGCTGGAAGAGCCGCCATTATGGTTCCACGACATTTTCCGCCGCGACGGAAGCCCATACAGCGAGGACGAAATCGAGTTTATCAAATCTCTGACACTCAAGTAGTTCAATACTACATTCCATCTTACTGCCGGTTCAGGAAGCATCTTCTCCGCGATGCTCTCCGAGCCGGCAGCGTCCTCTACGGAATGGCTAGAAAACCTGTAAATCCTGACGCACCCGAACCAGACTTACCACGAGCGCTTCAGTCATATAATCGCAGTCGCTAAAGCTTCGCGATGGTTTTGTATTTGATTGTAAGATAGACCGTTCTGGCGAGCAGGTGGGCGAAGTATGCGGCCATGAGAATATGCGTCAGCAGTTCGGGCGTGCGAAGGGATAAGGGCAGGGCAATCCGTCCGAGGGCGAATGTTCCGAAGAACAGCACTGTCGCCCAAAGCATCGAGTTACGCATCTGGCGCGAGGCGGTTGCACCTATGTAGATTCCGTCCCAGTTAAATGCGGCGCAGCCCACTGGCGGCATCAGCAGCAGCCAAGGAAGATAGGCTTTTGCATCTGCTATTATCAGTTCATCCGAAGTCATCATCCTCAAGAGCAGTTCTCCTCCGAATGCATAAAGGATCATAAAGAGTGCAGCCAGCGAAAAGCTCCACACGAAGGTCCACTTCACCGTAGAACGCATCGCCAGAGCATTCCCCTCCCCTATGTAGCGCCCGGTCATTGCCTCGCCGGCATAGGCAAATCCGTCCGTGAAATATGAGAAAATCATCAGCAGTTTCATCATTATCGAACACACTGCTGTCAGCGAGTCGCCGTAATAGCTGGAAATGACCGTATATCCGATATATACCGCGATGAAGCACAGCGACCTTACCATCAGGTCCGCGCCTGTACGGAAGAAGCGGGAGGTCTGCGAGCCAAGGAAAACGGCACGGAGTTTCGGCACAATTCTTCCTTGAACGTTTCGCAGCACCGGGAGGAATAGCGGGCGGAGGTAGCGCAGCAGGAAGATGCAGCAGGCGAGCAGCAGGCCGGCGTACTG
>SAMEA3663125__coassemble_223_pt1 | contig 17757 bp, 8 predicted proteins | sample SAMEA3663125__metabat2_low_PE_016 | metagenome-assembled genome bin SAMEA3663125 (sample SAMEA3663125) | pig gut metagenome | biome: pig gut; feature: pig-associated habitat; material: faeces | place: Denmark | collected 2012
CAGCTGTATGACAAAATGACTATATTCCTTGAAGTTGTCGGCAGCCCATACACATGCAACGGCTACGAAAGTAGAGTCGTCCTTGTTGACAGATGCCGGTTTAAGCACGATCGATCCCTTCTCTGATGAAGCCAGAAGTTCACCGTTTGCCACAACGGGCTTGTTGTGTATGCCTTCACCGGAAATGGTGATGACAGCATTTGTCATAGGAACGAAGTTATTGAGCTTGACATTGAAGCGGAGAAGAGAAGTCTTGTATCCGAAATTCACCTTGGCGACTGACACACCGTTCTCAGTCTTAATATCGGCAACCTGACTGGTTCCGAAGAGGATGTGGCGACCCTGTGCATCAGCCAAGGTATTCTGAACCGAGAGGTCAACCGCAATACTGTCTTTGGCATAGCTGACCGCTGAACCCGAGTGTATATAGGCGCCGAGTCTGGTAGCCCCTTCAGGAACAGAGAATTTGGTGATGACGAACTTGGCTTTTTTGCCGTCATCAGAAATAGAGTAGTAATCAATAGGGAGGTCACAATTGCCCACGAGAGCATTGCCCTCACCGTAGAAGAATACCGAAATCACCTCGGAACTGGTGAACGTGGCGCTGTAGCCTTTGTCCGTTTCAGTGTAGCCGAGCTTGGTATCCTGTCCTATTGTAGCTTCAATCACGAACTTGCCTTCTTCCTTTACTGGAGCAGGAGTCGGATCGACTTCTACAGCACAGCCGGAAAATACAGCGGCAAGTGCAAATAAACCGAGTATTCTATTTTTCATAATATTTATCCTCCTCATTTATTAAATCTCACCACCGTTTTCGATATCGAATCCGTTGCCAAGGTCTATCTCATCAGTGTATGAAGGGTAGATGAATGTGTTAGGCGCAGCCCACTTAAGATAATCAACACCAAAAAGTGAACCCTTTACAACGACCCACGCATTGAGAGCATCAAGAGTAGTGGCATAAGGTTTGGAATCCACCGTCACCAGATCAGGAAGCTTGCCTTCTGCATCAAATGTTGTACAGTTATTATGGCTCTGGAAAGCCTTTGAGGCAGGACCCCAAAGGTTTGGACATTTACCTTCAAGGCTATACATATTGTAAATATGACCCTGGCCAGTAGCGTTGTATCCGATAATGCCTCCGACATTGGCGCCATCAACCGGTGCAGGAACGGTTCCATCCTCAGCGGCAACAGGACCGACAACACCTGTATTGCAGCAGTTCTCAAGCCATCCGTTTGAACCGTTATTTATATAACCTGCGATACCTCCGGCATTAGGGTCCTTCTTTGCTGCATCAGTATAGGTGATGTTACCTGCATTCAGACTGTTGTAAATAAACACACCCTGGCTCTTTGTATATGAGAGAGCCGAACCGAAGATACCTCCGACACCCTGATTGGCGTGGATATGGCCGTGGTTCTCACAGTTCCAGATGTTGAGACGGCTCCAGTTAGAATAACGGCCATAGCAACCTACAATACCTGAAGCGTGCTGAGGGGCGTGAACGTAGCCCTTGTTGGTACAGCTGACCACATCAACACGGGCAACATTGTTCATAACCCAGGTGTAACCTATGATACCACCTGCAGCATTTCCGCTCGTTACGACAACCTCTCCCTCATTGTGGCAATTGCGTATGGTGATCATCGCAGCATTTTTTGCATGCCAGCTCTGAACCTGACCGGCAATACCTGCTGCCTGATAACGTGTTGTAGTAATCTTGCCCTTGTTCACACATCCGTAAACCATAGCCTGGGTTGCTATCCATCCTGCAACACCGCCTGCTGCATCTTCAGAAACAGATACTTCACCATTGTTGACACAGTTGATGACATTTCCCCAATAAAGGCTACCCACAAGACCGCCTGTCTTGTTTACACCTGAAATGCTTCCGCTGTTCTCACATCTCTTGAGATAAACGTTCTGACCGTAAGCGGCTATACCTGCAGCGCCTGCAGCATAGGTGCACTGTCCTTTATTATTAAGGAAACTTCCGCCTGATCCGGAAGCGGAAACCGAACCGCTGTTCTTTGAGTCATAGAGGTTTGACATATAGGTATAACCGGTGATTCCACCTACATTGGTTGTACCTTCTACAGTACCGGTATTGATACCACTCTTGACTGTAAGAGCTTTGGCGTAACCGATCAGACCGCCTACCTGGGAATTGGCAGAAACGATGCTTCCGTGATTCTCGCAAGAGACGAACTGAAGATTTGAATTGGATCCCGAATCGGCATAGCCGGCGATACCACCGACATAAGCGGCAGAAGAAGTAACATTTGCCTTGTTGACTACGCGCTCGAATATGGCACCTGTACCAGCATTGACAACACCGGCAACAGCACCTGTATAATTTGAAACTGAAGCTACGGAACCCTCAACAGTAAGGTCGTGCACATATGCAGAATCTTTGATGTATCCGAAGAGACCTGTTCCACGGCCTTCGAGACGGTTGTTCATAGCAAGGGTAACTTTCTTGCCATTACCGTCGAATTCGCCCTGGAATGCCCTGTAAACGCCGTTCTTGTTGTCATAGGTACCGACTGGCAGGGAAACGCCCGCAATGTCGGCAACCAACTTCAAGTGCTTTTCCTTGAGAGAATTGCCTTCGTTTACGGTATAAGCGAGAACAACCATCTCACCGATGGTGCTGATCTGGTAAGGATTCTCGGCTGAACCGTCACCGCCCATAGGCTGGAGATTCTCGCCGATCTTTCCAAGATCGAAAAGGTCGTTTACGTTAAGTTCCTTATCGGATACCGTAACCTTGGTTTCAGATGCGTGCTGGAGGTCAAGGGTTGCTGCCGTGAGGTTGAATCCTGCAGAATAGGTTCCTGGAATCACGGAAACATAGAAGTCACCGGCTGAACCGCCCACCTGTACAGATACGTTTGAAAAATAAGTTCCGTTTTCCACGGCTGCAACTACCGGCTCTCCGTCTGCGAAGGAAACGGAAACAGGGCCGGAAAGGCTGTTTTCATTTGCATTGACCGAAGCAAAAACGACAGGAGCGTCAGTAATTGCAGGAACCTTGAATTTCAGCACTGAAGTAACGTTTCTCAGACTAATCTTCCTGGCCGCGTCATCAGCAACGGCGCAGGCGATGTTTGCAGAACCGAAAGTACCGTTTTGTGTTGAAGGAACGTTCACAATGATTTTGCCCTCCGTTGTGACGGAATCGCATACATTGTAAGGATATACTGCATAGAGAGTACCTTCGAGAGCTGTGGCGAACTCGCAATACTTCTCTCCCGCATAGAGAGCATCAACGATAACGGTATCACTTTCAGTACCGTTGGTAAGGAGAATCTTGTCGCCCTCGGACCAGAGAGTCTTACCCTGACGGTTGATGGTGGTCTTTGTCACATCCTCGTCAAATCCGCAAGTGAATGTACGGAGTGTCCTGACAGGAGTCTCGATAGGAGAAAGTTCATTCACGGTGCAGGCAGCGAAGCCGAAGACTGTCGCAGCTGCAAGGATCATATATGATAACTTTTTCATTTTCAAAACGATTTATAGATTACTTGTTCCACTCCCAATCCGGTTTGTTATAGTCTTCTGTACCGGTAGAGTTTTCCGGCTGGTCAGGTTCCTCGTTAGCCGTTACTGAAACCTTTCTGATTTGCCAGGTACCGGCCTCGGAGTCTTCCTTGCTGGTATAGGTAAACTTGAACTGAACTACGGAACCGATGTAATCCTCGAGAGAAATGCTCTCTGAAGGGATGATGTCACCCTTGGCGTATTCTTCCTCGTTAGGATATGAATATGCTGAGACAGGAAGTTTGGTCCACTCGCCACCGTCCTTGCTGATCCATACGGACGTTTCCTGTCTTGCAGTAAGGTAATCGTTGAAGTTGGTAAGCCTGTGCTCAAACGAGAAGACAGGCTTCTTTGCTCCCTTGAGGTCAACCTTTTCAGTGTAGAGGCAGCTCTCGGTGGTGTAGCTCTTGTTCTTGTATCCTGATGCTGTCCAGCCATTTGAAGACCAGGACCATACAGACTCGAGGTCATAAGGGAACACAGGATTGTTGACAACGACTCCGTTCTCGGCTGAAGTATAGTCAACCTCATAAGGGAAGGACTTGGTAGCAACTGAGTTAGGATCAGGCTCCGAATATGGGGTAACGCTCTCGAGCCAGCCATACTTGAGCTGAGCCTTGCCATCAACATCAACACGGTAACCAACAATGGTAACGGCGTCACGCTCGGCAACGTTAGAAAGTTTTCCTCCCTCGGTGCCATAAGGAACCTCAGATGCGCTGAGGCCTGCAACGGTAACGCTGCCGCTCTCGTCCTTGAGAGAGAAAGAGCCATCGCTCTTGAGGCTCTTGACAACGCCGGAAAGTCTCACTTTCTGATACTTGTAGAGATCGGAAGCTGCAAGGAACTGTGCAGCAGTCTTGTCCTGAACCTCAGCAGGGACATATGCTGCCTGACTTACCTTTACGACTGACTTGAGCTTGTTTTCCAGGCAGGAGAATACCAGTTCGGCTTCACGCTCGAGATTGTCGTTTGCGGTGACCGTAACAGTAACCGTCTGAGTTTCCTTGGAAGGGTCTCCGCTTAGCGGGTCAACAGTAACCCAGGTCTGGCTGGAAGATACGGTCCATTTGACCGTGGCAGTAAGGGAAACGGTTTTTGAACCGCCTTCTGCCCCAAACTCCAAAGAAGCAGGACTGGCCTTAACATCAGGCTCTCCGTAATCAGGAGCCTTCGGTCCGCAGGAGTTGATTGCAAACAATGCAACAACTGCAAGGGAGAGAGTTTTAAGAAGTTGATTCTTCATTGTTTTGATAGTTAATAATTGATAGTGATAATTTGATTAGTTTTTTATGAGGGTCATACCATTGGCGTCACTCGTGCCGTAATTTGCCTGATAGATGGTAATCCAGTCGGCCTGATAAGCACCGCTTTCGGTATTTTTGGAAGAAGTACTGCGAACAAGGGAAGCGTCATCTGCAGACTCGGAAGTGAAGTTCATCACCTCAATGCCTATGATGGTGTCCCTCTTGTATGAATGTTTAGAGCTTATCTTCTGTGTATGAGGAAGATACTTAGCCTCAATGCTTCCGTTGCCAATGCTTGTCGTCATCCACAGCCACTCATAGTCAGGGTCACCGAGATCAGTCCTTCCAAACTCATACTGTCCCCAGTTGGAACCTTCAAGTTCAGCAAGGAAGGCGCCGTAGGTATCTGCAAGAGCTCCTTCAGTTATCTTCTGAGCCTTGCGGCCGTCCATAAAGAGTCCAAGTCGCACCGTCTGCCCGGCATAATCGATCATTACACAGGCATCCATAACAAGATTGGCAGCCAATCCCCTGATACCGAGGTTGTTTGCAATCTCATCCGTACCAAAGACAAGCTTTTCGGTACTCAGAGGATCACCGACAGTCACAGCGGTGGACGCTGAAGCATTGCGTGAGAAATAGTTGCCACGTCCGCCGAACTGGCTGGAATACAAGGTCCAGGAGCCTTTGAAATCCTGCACAGAGAGCTGTGTATGCTGATAAACAGTTCCGTCAGGCAGGCTTATGGACGCAACTCGCGGCTTTCCGCTCTCATTTGCAGTCCAGCTGACGCGACCATCGGAATATGAGAGCCAATCAGATGAAACCGAACCGCTTCCTGCACTGAGTGTCATCGATCCGGCAGAGTCGTCGGACCAATTCTTCTCCGTGCGGGCGCCTACGGATACAGTTCTTGTCAGCACATTGCTCTGCGCATCCCAACTGTCATAGGCAACTAGTTCAACTTCGTATTTGCCATCCTCAAGACTTCCGAGAGACTGGCTCCAGCTTGTCTTCATCTGAGAAGGCAGAGGATAAAGGTAAAAGTCTGCCAGATGCTTCCAGGTCTTGACGACGCTGCCGTCCTTGCGCAGAGTAAGGACATAGTGATGGACAAATTCATCATCGCTTCCGGCTGCCCAGACTGCAGTTGCCGATCCGTCCTGACATCAAATGTACTGAGATGCGGCGCACCATTGATGAGTGAGCGTGAAGTATGCTTATACTTGGCAAGGTGAGCCTTGTCGGCTGTCGGATAATCGGAAGAGAGCGGCTCCCCTATCACGGCATTATTGTAAAAGTCCATCCTGAGCAGACGGAAATTGCCGCTGGCATCGAACTGAAGCAGGTTGCCCTGAGAGAACTGCTCGCAGTCCTTCATCACGGTTGCAGACTTCATATTCTCGTACCCACCGTTCTCAATAGCCATATAACGCACTGACGCACATCCAAATACGCTGAAATTATCCTGCCATACGCTTCTCGGGTCGTTAAGCGGGAAGTGCAGGTGTCCACCAAATACCATAACCTGAGGATACTTATTAAGAATGGTGGTCAGCGCCGAAGTCGCCCAATAATGTGCCGAAGACGAATACCATATTCCATCTGCCTCACCGAGGAGACTGCCGTAAATGGTATTTGCAATCATAGGGTGAGTAAGGATAATCACGTAACGCTCCGGATTGGCAGCAGTCACCTCGGCAAGCTGTTCGTCCAGCCAGGTAAGCACAGCCGGGTCATAAACTATAGGCTGGGTGCCGTTAGGAGTAACGCCAAAGATATGGTAACCATTTACCACACAATGCCTTGCCTCATAATTGGTACGCATGGTCTGGTCAATGTCAGCAAGATAATAGTTGTCACCGAGTACATTCCTCATATAAGCCGCATCAGAAGCAGCTGTAGCAGACCAGCGATAATTAGGCACGTCGTGATTGCCGACGGTATATATGAGCGGAACATCGACCGGGTTGAACACAGACTCAAATGCAGACTTAAACTGTGTGAGCTGGGTATTGTTAGGCTGGTCGATGAGGTCTCCTGCGACAAGCATTGCATCCAGACCGTTCTCGTCCTGCTCGAGAGCCTTGGTCTTTAACTGCCCCGCAGCCCTGCCCCATTTGTCAGCATAGGTGGTACCATTTACGTGAACGTCACTGACTATGCCGAATGATGCAACAATCTTGCTTGGGTCAAAGCCCTTGGTCTTGACGGAAGGATCGGTTATGAAGAATGAAGGAGCCTGATATACGGTACCTTTCTCAACTTTGAGATATGCGTTGCTCTGGGCATAACCTATCTGCTTGTCGTTCTTGTCGTAAACGGAAAGTGTATAGCCGTTGTTGAATTTGAGCCCCGGGAAAAGACCGAAGCAGGCCGGTTCACCTGGAACAATGTCACGCGACATAACGGCCGACGATTCGAAAGCAGGCACGGAACTGCCGTTAACGGCAAAAGAACTGAACGAAACCTGCATATTCTTGCTGATGGCTTCACCCGCGTTGCCTTTAAGTTCGACTCTGGCAGCGGACGGCTCGTCCACGACAAACTGCAGCAAGGAATACACATTATGGAAATTCAGCTCATTGCCGCCGTCAACGGTCCTGGCAACAGTGACCGAAGGAACAGCAGGAGCATCGTTCGAAAGGTCGGAAGTACTCCATGTTTTGTTTCCATAGCCCATCGTTCCGGTACCGAGAAGGACTGCATAATAGGCTTCAGCACCCTCCTTGATTGCTCCGGCTGAGACCAATTCGGCAGTTCTGCCGTCAGCGGAAATGGAATTTGGCTGAACTACCTCCGTAACAAGCTCTCCGTCAACGTAGCAGGCAAGTTCAATTTCGTCGTTAGCCGTCCAGAACGTCTTGAACGGAGCCGAGGCTTCGGGAAGAATTCCCTTGAGCGACACGGCCTGCGGCTGAGGTTCCGGCTTGGGATCGACTCCCGGCGCAGTGTAGAGATTGCCGGCAGCGACGGTCAGGGCATCTGAACTGGTGCAGGTGAAAAGCGCATTGCCCTGGGCGTCAAATGCGGTTATGACATAGCCCTCGGCAAGGGAAAGTCCGGGATAAAGACCGAAATAGACGGTCTCGCCCGGCTTGATGCTCCTGCGCAGTGTTTTAGATGCAGAATATCCGGCCTTATCGTTCTCCTTAAGGTCTTTGGAGGCAAAGTCGATTATGAAAGGCTTGGAAACAAATTCTCCCTTATTGCCAGCAAGCTCGGCATAAGCGACCTGGGTATTGTCTGTTGAAAATGCAAGCAGGGCATAGCGGTCGATAAACTGCAGTTCCTTGCTTGAACCTTTACAACTTGCTATGCTTGCTGAAGGGACAGCTATAGATTCGGCAGACATGTCTGCGACATCCCATCCCTCTGTTCCAGAGAAAGATACACCGCTTTCCGGCAGGATGGCATAGTATGCCGAAGCATCGGAAGGAAGTGTTCCGTCACTGACGAGTTGTGCGGTCTTTCCATCGTTGGATATTTGGCCGGCTTTTATTGTTTCCGTGATAATCTTTCCATCCTTGACACAGGCAACACCGATAAAATCACCTGTCTCCCAGGTCCCCTTGAAAGGGCTCAGGGAGAAGGCATTGAGTTTTGCAGAAAACTCTGTATTTGTAGCGGGAGGCGGCACCGGCGCAGGATCCTTGCAGGCACTAAGCAGTGAAACAAGCAATAGCGCAGTAGCCCCCATAATCATTTCTTTATTCATTAATCAGCCTGTGAAGGAATATAACCATAAGGGATAAGTTCCCAAAGATTCACATAACCGTTCTCTTCGTCCCAGGAGTTGGTAAACACCAATGAAAGATACTTACCCTGCTTGGCAGAAGATGCATAAACGGTATATTCACTGTTCTTGGTAGCGAGGAGAAGGTCGAGGAACGATATGCCGAAATTGTTCAGATAATCGGTATCGTTAGGATCATACGCCTCATTACCAACGTAAATAGATAAGTTCTTGATATAACGGAGAGACTCACTGTTCGGATTCTGCACAAAGGTAAATCCGGTGAAGGCAAATTCTTCGCCTGCAGAAGTATTTGTATCGAAGACAAGTATCTTAGGGAACTTGTTCTTGAGGTCATCGGACTTGGCGCTCTGCCAGGTACTTCCAGCATTGATTTGACCGTCGAAGATATACTCAAGTGCAGAACCGTCGGCCACCTGACCCTTTGTTGCAGACTTGCCCCAGCGCTTTCCGTCAAGCTGGTATGAGATGCCTACACTGGACTTGTTCCACGCACGCCATACAGGATCGAGTCCGCCTTCCGGAAGGAAGCATGAAGCATACTCGAAATACTTGCCCTTCAGTGCACCCGGAAGTACTATTTCGTTGCTGGAAGGATCGAGCTTCGTTTCAAGTTCAATCCACTCGTCTGATGAGTTCTTATACCTGAACTTGGTCGATATCATTTCATTGGTGGATCTGGTAAGTTTTATCCTGGCATCATTGCCTTCCATATACGCCTGATTGATGGTACGTTCGGTACGGGATGAAAGCCAACCGTTTCCATAAGGAGAAACGACAATCTCTGAAGCCACAGACTTGTTTCCATCCTCATCGAGATTAACGACATTGAAAGAATAGGAACGGTCATCAAGGTCATCAATTTCAAATGAGATATTGGAGCCGGAATAATTGGAATAGCTGATTTCGCCAGACGATTCAGCGTTGTTGTCCCAATATACTATGAAACTTTCCACGGAAGGATCCATAGGTTTTTCCCACTTGAGGACGAGGCGGTTGAAACCTTTGTCCGCGCTCAGGTTCAAGACCTTTGCAGGATAATTGTAGCCGCCCGGCTTGACCCATTCCTTATATATGTCGTCCTGGCTGTAGCAAGACGTAAGCATTACCCCGACACAAAGGGCTGCTATTATATTTCTGACTATTTTCATAACTATTTCACTTCTGATACAACTTTACCAAAGAAAGTAACTTCACCGAAGCATATGGCGCCTTCAGTAGCCCTGAGTTCCCAGGTTGCAAAAGTATTGGCAACGACAACCCTGACATAGCGTATTTCATCGTTGCAACGAGGATAAGCCTCTGTGTCGAACTCGTAGTCCGCACCCTCGTTGTAGGCTACTATATCCTCATTGTCCACAGCACCTACAGAACCGTCATCCATATAGCCTGATGGCTTCGGGGTGGTGAATTTGCCGAGACAGAACCAGTCCTTGCTGAAACCATGCTCAAGATTGGGGTCAGGGTCTCCGTCAATCCTGTTGCTGCCCCAGAACTCTATTTCACGTACGGCGGAATCCTGGAAAGGATTGTAACCATACCTCTGATGAACAAGCACTCGGGATATCGAAGCCACACAGCCGAGATCGATGGTAAACCAGCCCGGAATAGGAGCATACTTGTCAGTTGCGAAGATTTCGCCCGGATTGCCGGCGTGGGCGTTTCCGAGAGGATTCGGCCAGGATGAGTTGGTCACCTTGCGATCAGTACCGTTGTCACCACCGTTCCACAGCCACTCGAGAGCTGTAGTGGAGCCAGCTGCTACGAGATTGTCATCTTCGGCAGGGGCGTGAGAGAATCCGCTGCACTGAAATGTCTTACTAGTAATGCCATCGTCAGAGACTGTGACGGAACGGGCGGTCTTGGGAATCACAACCTCAACTATTGGAAGAATGGTTTTCCAGACTGTGTCGGAATAGTTGTTCCACCTGTCACGTACGCAAACTCCATATACGGCTTTCTCGATAGGAAGCTTACGACGGGTAAGCTTGATGTCGTTCTGACCTGTAAACAGGGTGGTAACCTCAACCCATTTCATATCCTTGACCGGTTTGAGAGTATCTGCAAGGTCGGTATCCCTGAGTATGGTTACCGCCAGTGCATCCTTATTCTCATTTCCGAGGATGTGAACCTTCACTCCGCCAAAAGTAGGAAGCAAGGTAGGACGTACGGTCTTTACGGTTGGAGGAAGAGGCTTAACCTTCACCTCTACAGGAGAAGACTTTGTTTCATTGATATTGAAAGCGCAAACTTCTACCTTACGCTCATCATCATTAGGGAAGCCGCAGATGACCAGGGAGTCAAGGAAGCGGGAAATACGAGCCTCAACAAGTTGTCCGTTGCGTTCATATGAAGCAATCACACCCTTGATGGTCTTGTCTTTAGGCAATTGTATCTTAATGACTGCACCACCCGGAGTCGAGCGTACACTGACTACTTCAACAGGGTCAGGAGCAGAAAGGGCATCATCCTTCTGATCGATACGACCGTAGGTAGGATCGGCAAGATTGCAGGATGCAAAGGCAATCAAGGCTGCTGCAACTGAGAGTATATACTTGATCTGTTTCATAATGATTACCATCCAATATTTTGAACAAGATTAGGGTTGACTTCGATATCACCCTTCGCAATCGGCCAGAAATAGTCCTTGAGACCGAAGTTCTGTTCCTGAAGCAGGGTCTTTACATAATAGTCCTCAGGAGTTGAGCCTGAAACGGTAAAGCCGTAAATGTTTTTCTGATAATGCTCAGGAGCTTCCTTCCAACGGCGTATGTCCCAGAATCGCTGGCTCTCGAAAGCAAGCTCATTGAGTCTCTCTGCGTGAATGATATCGCGCATACCGACCTTTGAATTGTAGAAACGAGGAGAGTTGCTGTATTCATCCCAGGATGTCTTTACGTCCGGAATCCCGGCACGGGTGCGGATAGAATCGACAAGTGCGAACATAAGTTCAGAATGCTCACCTTCCGGACCTTCAGTTTCATTGATTGCCTCAGCATAAAGAAGATAGAGGTCGGTTAGCCTTATCATAGGATATGCATACCTGTAAGAAGTGAAACTGTTCGCCGCTGTCATATTGCAATAGTGAGGCAATATTTTTTTCGGGAACAATCCGGTAACGGGACCGGTTTCACGGCCTGACTTGGCATTTACCTGACCGATACGGCACTTGAGCACGTGGAGATCCTCAGGCTTAGGGTCGATATACTGTGCATCGGACATCATTGAGATCCAGGTACCTCCGTCAAATCCGAGAGAAGAATAGTAACGTGGTTCCCTGTAGAAATTGAGACGCACTGTCGTATAATTCGGTTCCAGGTAAAGACTCTGGTTTGCATCCGCAGTCTTGAGCTCATAAGGATTTGCTCCCGCCCACTCAAGATCATTGCCAATAGGGAGTCCGTTGCGTGTATAGAATTGTTCTGCAATCTTAAGCGGAACGCCTATGAACTGATAGCAGGCAAGAGAGTGCGAGTAGGAGGAGAAGTTAGGATGACAAAGCTGCTGGAACATCCTGTTGTAAGATGTGTTGACCTGGGTATTTGCCCAGATGATTTCCTGATTCCAGTTGTCATAGAAAGAACAACGGAGAATAAGGTCCCTTTCCATTGCCGGATCCAGGCTATAGGCAGGATGGGCAGCCCTGAATGCTTCCTTGTCGAAAAGGGAGTATCCGGCGCTCGTACAGAGCTGATAAGCAGACTCACAGGCATCCATAGCGTACTTCCAGGCTTTGAGCTTTTCTTCATCAGTCTTGGTCGGGAAAAGGTGTTCGCCCCTGTTGTCAACGAGAGAATAGAAATCCTGGTTGCCGTTGAAAAGCGGGCTGGCGGCATAAACGGCTACCTTTGCCTTGAAAGCGGCGCAGATACACTGAGTGGCGCGACCGTACTCCTCGTCGGACAGAGGGATGAGTGGCAGATAAGGCTGGGCTTCATCGAGAAGTTCGAATATGTACGCGAAGCAGGAGTCGATAGGGTCCCTGTAAACTCGCACTTCCTCTATGCTGGAGTCCATATCAAGACTCTGCCTTACGATAGGAACAGGTCCGTATTTGCGGATGAGGTTGAAGTGATAGTAAGCCTTGAGGAACTTGGCTTCGGCCTTCCACTGCATTTTTTCGGCACTGGTCATATCAGGAACGTCATCCACGTTTTCCACAAGGATGTCACAGCACCTTATGCCTCGGTACATAGTAGCCCAGTCAGCTCCGATTACATTGGTGGAAGACATCTGTCCACGGGCGATGCCGAACATATAATTAGGCACACGGCCCGAAGTATTGGTCACGGCTCGACCCACAAGGTCCCACATTTCATCTCCACCAAGCATCGCAGGGTCAGAACCTGGCGCTCCGTCATTTGTCATATAAGAGTAGCAGGTCGCCAGATACTTAATTGCACTTGAACGGAGGTAGAATGCCATTTCAAGAGTGGCGACACCATCATCAGGCACAATGTCAAGCCATCCGTTGCATCCCGAAAATGAAAAGAGGGAAGCGGACGCAAGCAAACCTAATATATATTTCTTTATGCGTTTCATCGTCATCTACTATTTGAAGGTTATGTTGAGACCAATATTGAATGTCCTCTGAATAGGATAATTGAGTCCGTGTCCGGCCAACTCAGGGTCCCACATCTTGAATTTGCTGAAAGTAAGAAGGTTGTTACCCTGGAAGTAGAGCCTCAAGCCTTCCACGTGCAGCTTGCGTGTAAGCTTGTTAGGAAGGGTATAACCAAGTTCCATCTGCTTGAGGCGGAGGAATGAACCGTCACGCATCCACCATGTGCTGGTAGCTGTGTTGTTCAAATTGCGATAAGCGCTGTAACGTGGCCAGAGGGCATAGATATCACGGTTGTCCTCGCTCCAGTGGTTGTCGGAATAAGCCTTGAGCAACTGGGTGTTGTTATAGAAAGGATGTGTTTCAGTGGCATTGATCCAGAAGGACTCGTTGGCAAGGCCCTGGAAGAATACCGAGAAGTCTATTCCCTTGTATCCTGCCGAAACACCGAAACCGTAGATGATTTCCGGAGAAGTAGGATATCCGATAGGAACCCTGTCCGCATAGTTGATCACGCCATCTCCGTTGACATCGGTGTACTTGATGTCACCACCGCCATACTGCGAACCGAAAGATGTCTGGGAAGGACTGTTGGCGGCTTCTTCGTCATCAATGAAAAGACGCTCTGCAATGTATCCCCAGGTCTGGTTAACTGAATATCCCGGATGTTGGCGGTATGCCTCGGCGTATGTAGGCTCCTCATAAACCATATAACGGCTCCTTGAGAAAGTGAAGTTGCCGCGGGCTGAAGCCCAGAGGTCCTTGCCCCAGGTCTTCTTGTAGTCCGCCTGGATATCGATACCCCAGGCGCCAGCCTCGCCGATATTGGCAGATGTCTGGGCCTGCAATCCCATAGTTGAAGGGATATCGGCCCTCGCCATAAAGATATCGGTACGGTGCTCGGTAAAGTACTCTGCAATCATATTGAAGGAGTCGAACAATCCGAGCTCGAGTGCCAGGTTGGACTTGTAAGCGGTCTCCCAGGTGATGGCATCATTTGCATATCTGGAAATGCCCACACCTTTGTATGTAGTCTGCCAATTCTTTCCAAAGGTAGCGGCATATGCATCGCTGTTCATATTCATATTGGAAAGATAGTAGAAACGGTTCTTCGAATCACCGATATTGTCATTACCCACAAGTCCGTAAGAATAACGCAGCTTGAGATTGTTGACATATTTGGTTATCGGCTTGAACCAAGGTTCGTTAGAAACCATCCAGGCTGCACCTACAGAAGGGAAGAAACCCCAACGGTGCTTCTCGTGGAAACGCTCGGAACCGTTGTAACCGAAGTTAAACTCGGCAAAATAGCGTTTGTCATAACCGTAGGTAAAACGGCCTGAAAGACCGGCATTTCGGGACGGCAGGGAGAGCTGAAGAGAACCGGCATTTGCCTGAACCTTCTCGTATGCGGTAAGTACAAGAAGTCCGGTAACGGCGTGTTTGCCAAAGTCACGGGCATAATTCAAACGCGAATCGGAGTAGAGAGTATTGGTAATGTACTTCGGCCCTTCTGAATATGAAAGATAGTCAGTACCATTGTCGTTAATTCTGTTGATATGATACTCTCCCGTGTATGAGTCATAAGCACCGAGAGTGTACCAGAAAGGATGGAACGAGCGGTTAACGGTAAACTCTGCTAGACGGGTAAGGTTAAACAGAGTCATGAAACTGAGACCCTTGGTGATGAAGCTGAGGTCCTGGTCAAGCTGGAGAGCGGCAATCATCTGGGAACGCTGGTAGTCCTTGTAACCCATTACGAGGTTGGCATAAGGGTTCACGTAACCACCCTCATCATAATTACCGAACATAATGTGCCTGATATACTGATGTTCCTCATCTTCAGGATAATATGCCGGGAAAAGGACAGGATCGGAGTGAACGACCTGGTTATACACTTGGCTACCGCCGTTAAGTGGTCCCGTGTAGTCGGTAAAGTTACCGGTCAGTCGGACAGAAAGCTTGGTAGTCTTGGTAACGTTGATATCGACGTTTGAACGGAGCGAATAGGTCTTCTGATCGATATTGTTGTTGAAGGTGTTTCGCTTGTCAACCTTGAGCACACCGGTATCCTGGGTATAAGCACCTGCAACATAATAGGTTGCCACCTTACCGCCACCTCGTGCGGAAACGTTTGCACGGTAGCTCGTAGCATAATCCTTGAACAGGAGGTCATACCAGTCGTTCATAGGATAGATGTATCTGTTGGCGTTAGGCTTTCCGGTCTGTTCGATCTTGTCGAGCGAATATTGAAGTTCTCCAAGAGGGTCACGTGTTGTGATGGCCTCGTTGTAAGACTTCATATAGGTGATAGGATCGGCAAGTTCAACCACGTCGGTTGGCGTGGAAACGGAAGTCTCGAGACGTGCAAAGATTGTTGCCGGACCATCCTGACCCTTTTTGGTCGTCACGAAGATGACGCCGTTCGCACCACGGGCACCGTAAAGTGCGGTTGCAGTCGCATCTTTCATTATCGAGAAACTCTCGATATCATCAGGAGCAAGTCTCGCAAGGTCGGTAGAAGTAAGCTCAACGTTATCAATGAGGATGAGAGGGTTGGTGTTTGCACCGAATGTGGTGATACCGCGCACGAAGAAGTCCGCGTTGTCCTGACCCGGTTCACCGGAACGCTGGTAGGCAATCACACCGGCAACGTTACCCGCAAGAGCGGTAGTAAGGTTGCTGGAAGGCACCTTGAGGGTCTGCACGTCAACGGCTGTGATGGAACCGATCACGCTTTCCTTCTTCTGCTTACCGAATGCAACGACAACTGCATCGTCCAGTTCCGTAGCAGCGCTCTTGAGCTTGATCTGGAAAGTTGTGGTCTCCCCTACGGTAACGACTTCCGGCTCATATCCGAAGTACTCGAACTTGAGTTTGTCGGTAGGCTTTACGCCGGCAAGTTCGAAATTACCGTCAAGGTCGGAGATTGCACCTTTGCCTGTATTGACGTTCAATACGGTCGCTGCAGGCAGGCTTTCTCCCGAATCCGCATCGATAATGACACCCCTGACCGTCTTTGCCTTCTGGGCAAAAATGTTCAGCGAAAGTGCCATCAACGACAGAATAGCAACAATTCTTAGTTTTGACATAACAATATTATTATAGATTAAATTATTCAGCCGTAGTGTACTTATTGTAACTGTCAGTGTTGTCTATTTCCGTTAAAGCAATTGGTTATTATCACTCAAATTCATAAATAAAAACAAATATATGTAATAATAATTCATCATACAAACCTTATTATCAACAATGTAAACAATATGACGATTCTAGTAAAAACGGAAACTACCGCAAAAGCCGTTATTGTAAATAACAAGCTTTAAAATCTCATCCTCCTAGCCGGAAACCGGCAGAAAGTCCCTAGTGTTTCATTATATGGTCAAGACAAATATAACCAAACGAACAGAAAAACGCAACAAATACAGACATAAACTTACATAGATAAGAAAAAATTATGCACGAGCCTCTTGACTCGTACCCTAGGCATTTACCTATCTTTGCAGGTATGATGCAGGGCAGGGTGTTCGGACTGCTCAATTCTATGTATTCCGGATTCCTGCCGATAGGAATGCGGGAATCGTCATGACTATGATCTGAGAATCACCAGTCTGTCGCCCGCATGCAGGACTGTGTCTCCGCGCGGTATTATGTTTTGATTGTCTCTGATCACCATCAGAACCAGACCTTCGGTATCACAATCCATTATAGCCTTGCCGTCCAGGGCACTGCCTCTCCTAACCGACTTCTCACGCAGGAACATCTCCGTGTTTTCGTAACTCTTTGTCACGAGGATTACATTGTCACCGGCTTTGAGAAGCGTGTCTCCGCTCGCCGTTATCCTATCCTTTCCGCGTAACACAAGAGCAATCAATATGTTACGCGGAAGTCCGAGCTCCGCCACCATCTTTCTGTCCCACTCGCTTCCTGCGGCGATATCGATACTGCTCAACTGAATGTCAGTCCCTTCGGAGTAGTCGTTAAAGGTCTTCAAGATGTTTTCGTTTGCGTCCAGCATATCAAGACCACGAGCCACGGGAGGGATGAGCGTCCCCTGTATCGCTATGGAAATCAGCACTATACAAAAGACTATACTAAACAGGTCATTATCAAGCGCTCCGGTTCCAGCGACTGCCATTATCGCAAACACTATTGATGCAGCCCCGCGCAGACCGACAAAGGAAACGAGACATTGCTGGCGCACAGGATATTTATGGAAAGGGCTGAGGACGCCAAATACGGCCACCGGACGGGCGACAAGCAGCAAAAAAAGCGAAATCGCCAGTGCCGGAAGAATTGCCCTGCAAAGCATAGCCGGCCTTGCCAGCAATCCCAGCAAGAAGAAGATGAGCACCTGCATCAAGCCGGTGATGCCGTCGAAAAAGCCGACAAGGGCCTTTTTGCTGCGGAATTCTTCATCACCCAGCATCATTCCGACTATGTAGGCGCTCAGGTAGCCGTTGCCGCCGAGGACATCCGGAATCGCGTAGGACGCTATGGCGACCGCGAACACGAAGAGGGTGTCGTAGCCGACTCCCGTTCTGGAAGAATTGAATTTTGAAATAGCCCGTCCGGCGGCTTTGGCGATGCACCAGCCGAGGCCGGCGCCGAACGCGAGCTGCGCGAATATCATCCAGACCAGCGAC
>SAMEA3663125__coassemble_235_pt1 | contig 16295 bp, 17 predicted proteins | sample SAMEA3663125__metabat2_low_PE_016 | metagenome-assembled genome bin SAMEA3663125 (sample SAMEA3663125) | pig gut metagenome | biome: pig gut; feature: pig-associated habitat; material: faeces | place: Denmark | collected 2012
TTCAGTAGTCCCGACAACAATTGATGATATAACCAATCAACTATATGACACTTAGTATGAAAAAAAGCGTTTTTGCCGCATTGGCGGTCCTTGCGGCAGTTTCCTGCGGAAAGAAGGAAGGATATTTGACCGTTTCAGGCGAATGCCCTGCTGACAGCGTTTTCCTGTTTACCATTTCTGCTAACGGAGTGGAATTTGCGCAGGCAACCGACAACGGTCAGTTCCTTATCAAGGGCAACGTTGATGCTCCTGAGTATGCTCTGCTTGCTGACAGCCGTATTTTACCCGAGTCTTCGATGCAGGTTGAAATGTTTCTTGAACCTGGAGATATAGTCGTAACGCCTTCATCTGACGGTGGTTTTGATGTTACCGGCACTCCTGCCAACGATGCTTTCGTATCTTACCGCAAGTCAACGGCGGAACTTGAACCGATTTATTCCGAGGCTTATATGAGCGGCAATCAGGCTGTAATAGATTCTGTCCTTGAGGTACACAGGTCGATCTCCGTTGACTTTGTACGCGAAAATATGGACAATTATGCAGGCCTGCACGTGCTGCAGGGCGTTTCAGACGAGTTTACCGATGAGCAGATCCTGGAACTTCTGGGACTTTGTCCGGACAATCTAAAGGAATGCGGACTCTGGAAGCAGCTTAGCGATGATGCAAACAATGGCATTTCCCTCAAGAAAAACGGATATATTGACTTTTCACAGTCAGGAATTGACGGAAAGTCTGAGATTTCGCTGAAGAGTGTGGTGGAAAAGCCGGGAAACAAATATGTGCTTCTTGATTTCTGGGCTTCCTGGTGCGGACCTTGTATGGGCGAAATGCCTTATCTCAAGGCGGTTTACGCAAAGTATCACAGCAAGGGGCTGGAAATCTTCGGCTGCTCTCTCGATCGCAATGAAGAGGATTGGAAGGCGGCAGTTGAGGACGGAAAGCTTGGCTGGATCCACGTTTCTGACCTCAAGGCCTGGAACAATTCTGCCGCCAAGCTTTACGGAGTCCGTTCCATCCCTGCCAATTATCTTATCGATTGTGCCACTGGTGCCATAATTGCTACCGATCTCAGGGGTGAGGCTCTTGAAGCAAAGCTCTCGCAGCTTTTGAAATAATTAGCTATTTTCTGATATCTCAGATAATATCTGCCGGCGAGCGGACTATGTCCCGTTTGCCGGTTTTGCTATTTTGTGATAATCAACTCGAGAATGAATAGATGCCTTGAGAATATGCAGTTTATTGGAAGAATTGTAAATATTTATTAAATTGCAGGACAATTGTTGTTTTAAACTTGCGAAACACGGTTAGTATTGTATTGTATATTCGTATCGGAAATGGAAATTGCTCTTGTACAATCGGATATAGTGTGGGGGGATCCTGCAGCCAACCGTAAACGCCTCGACTCGCTGCTCTCGAGCGCTCCTCGCGCCGACCTTTACGTGCTTCCGGAGATGTTTTCTACCGGATTTAACGGGGTTTGCGAAAGCGACCCGTCCGAAACCCTCGGCTACCTGCGCGACAAGGCCCGCAGATGCGGCTGTGCCTTTGCCGGCAGCCTGGCCATCTCATTCCCCGACCGCCTCAGCGCCAACCGCTTCTTTCTTGTCACTCCCGAGGAACAATTCTTCTACGACAAGAGGCATCTTTTTACTTATGCCGGGGAGCAGAAGCGCTTTGCTCCCGGAGCCGAGAGGAAGGTTCTGGAGTGGCGCGGGGTGCGTTTCATAGTGTGCTATGACCTGCGTTTCCCTGTATGGTCCAGAAACAGAGGTGATTACGACGTGTTGATCTGTGTCGCGAACTGGCCCGTGCAGAGGCGCTATGCCTGGGATACGCTGCTTAGGGCAAGGGCTATCGAGAACCAGTCCTATGTGGTTGCAGTAAACCGCACAGGCTCAGATCCGGGCAATGAGTATAACGGCGGTTCTGTGCTTTTGGATCCTCTCGGTCGTGAGATAGCCGTTTGCGAGGATGGTAAAGAGGAAGTGGTATCTGCTGCTGTCGATCTTGATTCGCTTCGTGGGTTCAGGAAGAATTTCCCTGCGCTGATGGATGCGGATGAATTTGAAATTGAGCTTTGAGATATATGAAAGTCTTTGGAAATGAATTGATTGAAGAGGCTTGTGCTGCTGCCAGCGTTTCGGACTTGGCTACGGCTACCATTGGTGAGGTGCTTCTTGTGGCAAAGTATCTTGAAGACAAGACGGGCATTCCTTATATACGTATGGATCAGGGGTCGCCGGGACTGCCTGCCAACAAACTGGGAATTGAGGCGGAAAAGAGGGCTCTCGATGCCGGCGTCGCGTCCCAGTATCCTCCTGCCGACGGCGTGCCGGAGTTGAAGCGGGCTGCATCGCGTTTTGTCAAGGCTTTTCTTGATATTGACATTTCGCCTCTTTCCTGCGTCCCGACTACCGGATCCGTAGCGGCTTCTTTTTCCTCTTTCATTGCCTGTACCCAGCGGATTCCGGGCAAGGACAAGATTCTTTTTATCAATCCGGGTTTCCCTATACAGAAGTCACAGCTCAAGGTCCTCGGAATAGGCTGGAAGGAATTTGACATCTACCATCATCGCGGAGCCGCTGCACTGCGCCTGAAACTTGAAGAGGAACTTGCCGGAGGGGACGTTGCGGCAGTGATTTATTCCAATCCCAACAACCCTGCATGGATATGTCTCACCGAGGAGGAACTTCAGCTTATAGGCGAACTGGCGACTGAGCATGATTTTATTGTGCTTGAGGACCTTGCGTATTTCTGTATGGATTACCGCACTGATTATGGCAAGCCGTTCAGCGAACCTTATCTTCCTACCGTGGCAAGATATACGGACAATTATATTCTGATGCTTTCGTCCTCCAAGATTTTCAGTTACGCCGGGCAGCGTATTGCCCTGATGTGCATTTCCGATGACCTTTACAGCAGGCGTTATGATGCGCTTTCGGAAAGGTATGGGGATGCCGGCGTATTTGGCGTCAGTCTGGTTGCCTCCATTTCGTATATGATTACGAGCGGCTGTACTTCCAGCACTCAGTACGGATATGCCGAGATGTTAAATCTTTCCTGCGACGGGGTCATTGACTTTGTGGCGGATACGCGGATTTATGCAGAGCGTGCGGCAAAGATGAAGGAAATATTCCTGCGTCACGGTTTCCATATTGTGTATGACCTCGACGTGGACCGCAAGGTAGGTGACGGATTCTTCTTTTCGCTCGGATTTGGAAAAATGAGCGGCGATGACCTTATGGTTAACCTGATGCGCTATGGGGTTAGTTCGATAAGTCTTTCTACTACAGGTAGTTTCAGGCAAGGAATCAGAGCTTGTACTTCTAGGATGAGGGATGAACTTTATCCAGTCCTGGATGAGCGTATGGCGGAGTTTGAGAAGGATTTTGCCAAGTATTTGGAAAAGTAAAGCCGAATCATTATATTTGAAGAACATAAACCAATAACCACAGTTATTATGCAGAACAATAAGGATATCAAACTTGTCGTAGTCGGTGCCGGCTGCGCAGGTCTCGGGACGGTAGCGCTTCTTGCGCAGCATTCAGAGGTAACGGTAAAGGCGACCATCGACTCTCTCGATGCGGTCAAAACAGCTGATTATGTGGTCCTTACGGAAGCTGAAGGTATTGTGGCGGCAATCGACGCCGTTCTTGAGTCCAATCCTAAGGCCGTGATAGTTGCCAGATGCAATCTTCCTGCAGGTTATACCAGGTCCCTGTACGTGAAGTATCATAAGAAGTTCCTTGCGGAGGGAAAGGATAGCCGTACCAAACTCCGCCTTATTAGCGCTCCGCTTTTTGAGTGCATCGACGGATGCAAACGCAAACCTTCCCGCATCGTGGTAGGATATCCAAAAATGCTTGAGGCTCTTGACGAGGAAAATGAGGCCATACGTGCGATTGCGGGCAATCACGTTGAGGAGGAAGCCCGTGAGTTTGCAGCGCTTCTCAAGGCTGGTGCCAAGAATGACGTTGAGCCAGAGGTAATGGGAATGAAGGCTGCTGAGTCTCTGGTGTAGCGACTTGCAGTTCCTATCAATACAACTGAGGCTGACCGATAAAGTCCAATAGACTTGAGGTCAGCTTCTTTTTATTGAGAGACACGTGCGTTAATGACTGATTCCGGCGAGTCAATTTACGCCGGCTGAGAATATCATTCTTTCTACCTGCGACAGCAAAACCGCGTTTCGCCTCCAAAGATGGAAAATGATATGCAAGAAACAAAATTATTTATGCACGATAATTGATTATTGGGATTAATTATGTATATTTGGAAATATGATTTCGAGAGATACGGCAAAAGAACATATCAGGGAACTTCTGGAATATGTCGGGGATAACCCGGATAGGGAAGGTCTGCAGGATACGCCGGATAGGATGCTGAGGATGTTCGAGGAAATGTTCAAGGGCTACGATCCGGCTCAGAAACCGCATATTACGACATTCAACAACGGTTCGGACGGCATTATATATGACAATATGGTTGTAGATTGCGGCAGTTTCTATTCCGTGTGCGAACATCATTGCCGCACTTTCTTCGGACAGTACTGGTTCGCTTATATTCCTAACCGAAAAGGTCGCATTCTCGGTCTGTCCAAGATAGGCAGGGTGGTGGATTACTGTTCATCCAGACTTCAGGTACAGGAACGCCTGACTCACGATATAGTGGAAATGCTTGCCGATGCCCTTGGAGATGAGAATCCTCCCCGCGGAATGGCTCTGATGATGAAGGGCCGGCATATGTGCAAGGAGAGCAGGGGCGTGCGCAAGCAGGGAGTGATGACTTCGACTTATCTGACCGGAATCTTCAAGGCTGACCCACGGGCGCGTGAAGAATTCTTGTCCTATACCAGAGATGCGTTATGAAGATAGTTTTTCTCGATAGAATGACGATGGGGGATGCCGACCTTTCCCCGATTGCAGCGCTCGGAGATCTTGTTTGCTACGAGAGCAGTACTGCTGAAGAGGCGCTGGAGCGTGTAGGCGACTGTGATGTACTGCTGGTCAACAAGGTGATTGTTGATGCAGGCCTGCTTGATGCCGCGCCTGCGCTCAAGCTCGTGTGCGTTACGGCGACGGGCGTCAACAACATTGACTTGGATGCCGCTGCAGCGAGGGGAGTGGAAGTGCGCAACGCAGTGGGGTATTCGACCTCTTCCGTCGCGCAGGCGACGTTCGGGCACATCCTGTCGTTGCTGGGGAACGCCCCGTATTATGACGAATTCGTCAAGAATGGGAAGTATTCGCGAGGAAACTGTTTTACACACCTCGGGGCCCCGATCGCTGAACTGGAAGGTCGAACCTTCGGGATAATCGGTATGGGGAACATAGGCAGCAGGGTTGCTTCCATCGCGACCGCATTTGGATGCAGGGTGATTTATTATTCGACTTCCGGAACTTCGCATTGCACACTTTATCCTAGCGTGAGTCTGGAGGAGTTGCTTTCGCAATCGGATATAGTCAGCATCCACTCGCCGCTGAATGAGCGCACGCGCAATCTTATAGGGAAGGCGGAACTTGCACTGATGAAGCCGGGGGCAATACTGGTCAATGCGGGCAGGGGAGGAATCGTTGACGAGGCTGCGCTCTCGCAAGCTGTCGATTCAGGGCAGATTGCGGGTGCTGCGCTGGATGTGTTCTCGCGCGAACCGCTGCCGCAGGACAGTCCGCTGCTGCAGACAGTACATCCGGAAAGATTCAGATTTGCGCCGCATACGGCCTGGGCAAGTTCCGAAGCGAGAGCCCGCCTTGTCGCCATGGTTGCGGAAAACATAAAGACCACATTAATTAACACTTAAAACCGACGAGTATGGAAAGCATCGTTTCAAAATTTGTCCTCAAGGGCAGAATCAGCCAGATAAGCCCTCTGGGAGACGGCTTTATCAATGATACCTATATCGTTAAGACCGAAGGTAGCGGCCAGAATTACATACTGCAAAGGAAAAACTCGAACGTTTTTCCGGATGTGCCTGCGATGATGGACAATATCGTTGCCGTTACCGACCATATCAAGAAAAAGGTCGCCGATCCCGAGCGTGAGACGCTGACGGTAGTTCCGACTGTGGACGGGAAGTATTATTACAAGGACGAAACCGGCTCGTACTGGACTGTATGTACCTATATTACTGACAGTGTGACCTATGACGTTGCGGAAAGTCTGGAAATGGTCCGTCAGGCTGGAATGGGCATAGGTCGTTTCCAGTCGCTGCTGTCCGATTTTGACAAGCCGTTGCACGAGGTTATCAAGGGTTTCCACAACATTCGCTGGAGGTTTACGCAGTGGGACGAGTCGCTTGCCAAGGATGCTGCCGGACGCAAGTCGGGTTTGATGGACGAAATCTATTTTATCGAGAGCCGCCGCGAGGAGATGCTTGACTTCTGGAAACTTGTGGAAAATGGTACCATACCGACCAGAGTGACACACAACGACACGAAACTGAGCAACATACTGTTCGATGTCAATTCCGGTGGCGTGCTCTGTGCCATAGACCTCGATACGGTGATGAGCAGCACTTCCCTCAATGACGTGGGTGATGCTATCAGGTCTTATGCCAATGCTACCGTGGAGGATGATCCTGACTACAGCAGGGTTTACATCAGGCTGGACAGGTTCGAGGCGTATATGGATGGCTATCTCTCGGAAAGAAAGGACAGCCTTACCGATTCCGAGAAGGAATGGCTGGCTTTTGCACCGCTATACATTACCTATGAGCAGGTTCTGCGTTTCCTGATGGATTACATCGACGGCGACAAATACTACAAGATCAAATATCCTGAACACAATCTTGTAAGGACCAGGTCCCAGATTGCCCTTTTGAGGAGTATGGAGGACAATTATTCGAGAATGCAGGAAATTGTGCTTGAACTTCTCGCCCGATAGTACTGACAAAAAGTCAGAGCATTTGTATTGGCAGAAGTTTTGGAGTATATTTGCGCGGATTTTAACAGATCTGCGCTTAATTATTTAGGGATTATGGATAAAAAAGATACTACAATTGAAGAAAAAAAGACTGCTGAACAGCAGCCTGTAAAGGAGCAGCCGGCAAAGGAAGAACCTGTAAAGGAACAGGACAAGAAGGAAAAGAAGAAGAAAGTCGAGGAACTTTCCAAAGAGATTGAAGCGCTCAAGGCTTCCAATGAAAAGGAGAAGGAGAGCTACCTGAGGCTTTATGCCGAGTTTGAAACTTTCAGACGCCGCACTGCAGAAGAAAAGCTTGCGCTTGTCGCATCTGCCGCATCTGACACAATATGCGGACTGCTGCCGGTGCTGGATGATTGCGAGCGTGCGATGACTATGCTGGCTTCTTCTTCGGATGAGGCTGCAAAAGAGGGCACGGCGCTGATTTACAATAAATTGATGGATTATCTCAAAACCCGTGGACTTGCGGTTATAGACGCAAAGGGGAAAGAATTTGATACTGACTATCACGAGGCGGTGACCCGTTTCCCTGCCCCGAGTGCTGATCTTCAGGGAAAGGTTGTGGACGTGATCCAGACCGGATACACTCTGAACGGAAAGGTGATCCGCTTTGCGAAGGTAGTTGTGGGAGCTTAATCATATGGCAGAGAAAAGAGATTATTATGAGGTCCTGGGGCTCCAAAAGGGAGCTACGGACGATGAGATAAAGTCTGCTTACCGCAAGGCTGCGCTCAAATGGCATCCCGACCGGCACGTTGACGATAGTGAAGCCGATAAAAAAGTCGCCGAGGAGAAGTTCAAAGAGGCCTCGGAGGCTTATTCGGTTTTGAGCGACCCTGACAAAAAGGCAAAATACGACCAGTTCGGTTTTGCGGGAGTGTCAGGAGCGGGCCAGCAGGACTGGAGTCAGGGATTCGGCAGCCTGAATGACCTTTTGAACAATATTTTCGGCGGATTCGGCGGGTTCAGCGGATTTGGCGGATTCGGCGGTGGCGGAGGTCAGGCTCAGAGGACTCCCCGCGGTCGTGATATCAGGACGAGGGTAAAGCTTACCTTGGAGGAGATTGCCACAGGTTGCGAAAAGACCGTTTCGCTCGAGCGTCTGAGACCTTGCCCGGATTGTGGCGGAAAGGGTACGAAGAACAGTTCTGACATCAAAACCTGTCCGACCTGTAACGGTCAGGGTCAGGTGCAGAATGTCTCCACCTCATTTTTTGGCAGGAGCATAACCTATTCCGTCTGCCCGCAATGTCAAGGAACAGGCAAAATTGTGAGCAATCCTTGCCGCAGGTGTTCCGGCAGCGGACTTGAAAGGATAAGGGAAAATATAAAGGTGCGCATTCCTGCCGGTGTGGAGGACGGAATGCAGATGACTCTTAGGGGCGAAGGCCATTCTGCTGCCCGTAATGGAATTAACGGTGACCTGCTCGTTGTAATCGAGGAACTGCCTCACGACAAGTTCAAGAGGGATGGAAACAATCTTTTTGCCACCCAGGTCATCGGAATCGACCAGGCAATACTTGGCTGCGAGATCCAGATTCCTACACTTGAAGGACCTGTAAGCAAGAAGATTGAACCAGGTACCCAGTCGGGAACGGTTATCGTTCTCAGAGGAAAGGGTATGCCTTCGACCAACTCGTACGGCAGGGGAGACCTCTATGTAAAGATTCTGGTCTGGATTCCGCGCAAACTTGACCGCAAGGAAAGGCAGGCCCTTGAGGATCTGGCGGCAAAGGGTAACCTAAAACCTGATCCGAACCGTGAAGACAGGGCTCTCTTTGAGAAGGAAAGCAAATATTTCTAAAATAATTTTGCATTATAAAAAAAAGTGAGTACCTTTGTGCTCTACAAATGAAGCAGCCTCTTGGCATACGGTTTGGCAACGCTGCAATTATAGAGTATTGAAAAATGGATTTGATTAATTTAGTAGAGCAGTCCTTCTCTCAGAACAAGGCAGCCGGCTACCCTCAGTTCAAGGCAGGTGACACAATCACCGTTACCTACAGAATCAAGGAGGGTGACAAGGAAAGACTCCAGAACTTCCGCGGTGTAGTTATCCAGATTTGTGGAGCTACCCCATATACGAGGACTTTCACCATCAGAAAGGTATCAGGTGGTGTCGGAGTTGAAAGGATTTTCCCTTACGAGTCTCCGTTTATCGAGAAGATTGAGCTCAACAAGGTTGGTAAAGTGCGCAGAGCACGTATCTTCTACCTCCGCAACCTCGCTGGTAAGAAGGCACGCATCAAGGAAGCAAAGCGTAAAGTTACTGCCGAATAGCAGAATCCCGGGCTTAGGCCCGGTGAATATGGCGCCTTAGCTCAGCTGAATAGAGCGTTTGACTACGGATCAAAAGGTCGCAGGTTTGAATCCTGCAGGCGTCACAAATTTTAAGTGCATACCATAACTCAGTATGCACTTTTTTTTTGACCTTATGAAGAAAACTATTTGCGCAATTCTCGTAATTGCCCTGTTTTAAATACGATTATCTGTTTGGTGGAGAGGACTTTACCCCTTATCTGAGCGCAAGCGTTGACGGTATGGACATCTACCGATATATTTTTAATCCCGGGTGCATACTGGATATCTGCGTCAAATATGTCCGCAATGGCAAACTTTACCGTTTCGAGACCGGGAACCGCAAGGATCTCTGGCCGCTCACAACTGTTGCTGGCAACTGTTACTGCCTGGATCCTGATGCTCCCAAAGTGCCCCATCACGTTGCGGTTGATATGGGTACTTCCGTAATGTGGGCGCCTTTCAATATGGGCGCGGAGGACGATTTGACCGCAACTTCCCAAAACATAGGTACACTGAAAGGCAATTATTGGATGTGGGGCGTGAACTGCGTCAGCAGCTCATTCGGCAGTTCTGCTTATCAGAAGTACAACAACGGCACTCCGACCACGCTGCACTACGGCTATTACTGGTCCAGCACCTCCAACCCGGACAATGTCGCCAAGGCCAAATCAACCTTTTTCCGCGATATCGGTTCGCTCGCGGGGCTCAACAGCAATGCCGACCGCTACACGGGCCTGCCTGTTCGTCCGGTCTATACCGCCCGCTGACGGTCCCATTCTGTGACGGGACAATTCTTCCGGCCTTTCCCCACGCAATCCAGACTCCTCGGCGCTGCCCCGGGCTGCATCCCGCAGCTACTGGTGTTCGGCGAACCTTTTGGCGGCGAGTTCTTCCCACTTCGTCCCCGGACGGCCGTAATTTGCGTAAGGATAAATACTTATGCCTCCGCGCGGGGTAAAGAGTCCCGTGACCTCGATGTACTTCGGGTCCATCAGGGCGATGAGGTCCTTCATTATGATATTGACTGCGTCCTCGTGGAAGTCTCCGTGGTTGCGGAAAGAGAAAAGGTAGAGCTTGAGACTCTTGCTCTCGACCATCCTGACATCCGGAACATACGAAATGCGGATTTCGGCAAAGTCCGGCTGCCCGGTGATTGGGCAGAGAGTTGTAAATTCAGGGCAGTTGAACCTTACCCAGTAATCATTGCCCTGATGCTTGTTGGTAAAGGTTTCCAGTACTTCTGGAGCGTAGTCGTCCCTATATTTGGTCTTTCGGCCCAGCGACTGCAGGCCTTCGCTTTCTCTATCTGACATATCTTATTGATTATTAAACAGTTTATATGAGCGTTCATCGTCGTAGATGTCCGTGTTGTCGTATTTCTTCACTTTCTTCACAACATAAGAAGTGACCGGCAGCAGCACTATTTCATAAAGCACCTTGGCGCTGACCTGGCAGAGTATCATAGTGGCTATACTGCGCAAACCGTTGCTCCAGAACACTATGCTCATAAAAATAAGCGAGTCGCACAATTCGCCTCCAAGTGAGGAAAGTATTGCCCTGAGTCCGAATCGCCGGCCTTTGTCCCGTACCTTCATCTTGCTCATAATCAGGGCGTTGATATTTGAACCTACTATGAATGCCAGTAGCGATGCAATAGTGACTTTCGGAACTGAACCGAACACTGTCCTGAATGCGCTGTCTCCGTCCCAGAACGGGGCTCCGGGCAGTACGTTAACCAGGGCGGATGCCAGAGCGAAGAAAATGCTCATCATAAAGCCCATCCTGATCACGGTTCTGGCGTTGCGGTATCCGTAAACTTCGCTAAGGCAGTCGTTGATGATGTAGGTAATCGGAAAAATGATTACCGCTCCCGGGAGAACGATGGAAGAACCGACACAAAAAATCTTTGTGGCAAAGAGGTTGGAGGCAATGATGCAGACATTGAAGAGCACCGCCATCCAAAGAAAGGTTTTGGAGTATTTCATTTCAACTTGTTTTTATAGTGGTACCAAGCACACTTGAAGCGCAGGGCGCATTCTCGGGGACAAATGTAAGCAATTTTTTTGGTCTATAGCCCATAATTGACTAAATTTGTAAAATCCGGTGATTTTGAAGCCCCGGAAAACTGTAACCGATATTAACTTTTATCCGAAATGTCAAGATTTCTTGATCCACCTGCCAACAAACCGCAGATAGAAGCTGCCAAGGTTGACAAAGAGTACAAAAAGATGCGTTCCAAGGTGTTCCTTGGTGCATTTGTAGGATATGCGGCATATTACCTTGTCCGCAAGAACCTTTCGCTCGCAGCGCCGGATATGATAAATGACGGCATACTGGACGTAGCCAAGGTAGGTCTTGCAATGTCAGGTGTTTCCATTGCCTATGCATTTTCCAAGTTCATAATGGGAAGCGTGTCCGACCGCTCCGACTCACGCAAGTTCCTCTGTCTGGGACTCGTGCTGTCGGCATTGGTGATGCTTGCGGTAGGACTCATACCTTACGGAAGCAATGTTGCGTTCAACACCGCCCTCATCTTTGTCCTGATGCTCGTGGTCGGATGGCTCAGCGGTATGGGCTGGCCTCCTTGCGGGCGTATTATGGCCCACTGGTTCAGCCAGAATGAAAGGAGCTTCAAGATGAGTATATGGAACATCTCCCATACCTTCGGAAGCTTTGCCCTCGGCATCCTGGCGATTGCTGGAGTTTCCTTGCTTTCCGACCTCGGAGTCGCAAGTTCCTGGAGAGGAGACTTCATACTTCCTGCCCTGGTTGCCCTTGCGCTTGCAGTCTTTTGCTGGTGGGCGATAAGGGATTCGCCAGAAAGCTGCGGACTGCCACCGGTTCAGGACTGGAGAAACGACCATAGCGGCCTCAGCGGCAAGTCCAAGACCAAAACAGGTGAGAAATTGCCGTTCAAGACACTTTTTGTAGAATATGTATTCAAGAACCGATTCCTCTGGATCGTTGCCGTTTCCAACATCGCCGTGTATATGGTCCGTTACGGTATCGGTGACTGGGCACCTGCCTATCTTCAGGCCAAGGGAATAATGTCAGCCGAGGAAAGCAAGATGGCATTTTCCATCCACAATCTTGTAGGTGCGGCAGGAACACTCGCCTGCGGATACGCTACCAGCAAATGGTTCAAGGGCCGTTGCGCTCCTATGAATGTCATCTGTATGAGTTTCTGTGCTGTCGGTGTGCTTCTCTACTGGTTCTCGGGAAGCGGATATGTGGAAATGGCGCCTGCCGTTCAGAAGGTGCTCGTCTATGTAGCCCTCTGTCTGATAGGCTTTTTCATTTACGGACCGGTAGCGCTTACCGGTGTGCAGGCACTCAATCTGGTGCCCAAGAATGCAGCGGGCACCGCGGCAGGTTTCGTTGGCCTGTTCGGCTACCTGCTCGGCGATGCCGTCTGCTCGAAGCTTCTTGTTGGCGCCGTGGTCGAGTCAGCATCCTGGGATGCAGGTATGCTTACCGTCGCCATCGGCTCTGTAATAGGAGTGGTTCTCTGTGCTTTGCTCATTCCTGAAGAACGCAGAACCGCATAAGCGCAAATCAGAAGGCCGGCATCATACGGCTGCAATAATCACACAGGGTATCGGCAATCAGCTGATGCCCTTTTTCGTTAGGATGCATTCCGTCCAGGCACAGGAAGTGGCCGAAATTTCTCTTCTGCAGGAAAGCCGAGGTAATATCGACCACATCAGCTCCCAAGTCGGATCCTACCTTGAATACTTCAAGATTGTAAAGCTCGTGCCAGCTCTGTATGTATTCGGTAGTCCCTCCCAACCATTTGAGAACGTTGGCCTTTCCGCTGCCGCTCATATTTCTGGTCACCTCATCGAAATAGAGGTTGGAGTTGATCGGGGGCAGCGACAGCAGTATAGGTTCTGCTCCCTCGCTGCGTACCTGAGCAATGATCTTCTTATATGTCGAATTAAAATCCTCCAGACTTGTCAGCGGTTCGTGCTCCGCATCAGGGTTGCTTGCAATCTTTTCCCAATCAAACGAGCAGTCGTTTCCGCCCCATCCAAGTATCGCATAGTCTGCGTTCTTGAGCTTGGCAATGCTCCTTTCCACTATCTCAAGCCCCTTCTTTACCGTACACCCGAAACGGCTGCAGTTCTCGACCTCTACACCGAGACGCTGCTCGCATTCCTGTACGAAATTGTCTTCGGTAATACAATATGAGTTGTTGTCAGGAGTGATGACACCCTTTACAATCGAGTCTCCAAATGCGATGATCCTTTTCTTTTCCATAATTTCCGATTTTGTTGATGCAAAGGTATGCTGCTTTTGCAACTCCGTGATGCAAGTGTGACCAAAGTCTTGGATATGCCACGAAAACTATGCTTTTGTGACAAAATGGGCGTATTTGGGATTAAAATAATAATGTATTAACTTTGTCACACCAGATTCGGGACGAAGTTATGAATACATTTCCGCGCAAACTTACCACTCTCGGTACGGAACTATGGCACATTGTCATCATTCCGATCTTCTTCCTTGTCTTTGCAGCGCTCTACAGACCTGTTGGGCTCGATGCACTGCTTGGAATGGACAGGGGACTGTATTCCTTCAATGTGACCATACTTTCGGCAATAATACTAGGATGCCTGGCTATCACCCGCTTCATACATTACTTCCTGCGAAATGTCCTGTATAAGAATTGGTGGACATACATTTTATGGTGCCTTATGGAACTTCTGGTAATGAGCCTGTTCTGCGCATTGTACATCACGCTGATGCTTAATGACGGGAGCAGCTTTTTCGAGCAGGTGCGTAACTCCCTGATGTGGCTTGCAGTGATTCTGGTTTTTCCCTACACGGTTCTTACCCTGGTTTTTATCAACATTTCCATTCTCGAACGCTCGCCTGGAACTCCCGATGATGACTCCCTGGTCCGCTTTTACGACCATAACCATCAGTTGAAGTTCGTGGTAGCGGAAAGCGCGCTGCTTTATGTTGCTGCAGAAGAGAATTATGTGCGGATTTATTATCTGGACAACGCCCAGGTCAAGGACTATCAGCTCCGTTCGTCAATGACAGCCATAGAGCCCGTTATGACCAAGGCGGGACTTTTCCGCTGCCAGAGGTCCTATTACATCAATCCTTCGCATATCAAGGCATTGCGCAAGGACCAGGGTAGCAGTGTAAGCGCGGAACTGGATACATCAGGCATTTCCATACCTGTATCACGCAAGTTCTACGATGCCCTGAGCGAACTTATCTGACGCAGTTTAGCTTATTTGAAGAAACGGTCTATCTCCTTCAGGTTCTCAGGAAGGGCAAATACAGCCACTTTGTCGTATGCCTCTATCCTTGTGTCTCCCACGGCTATCATAGCCTGACTGCCCCTCTGTACACCGCAGATGATGGCATTTTTGGGGAAGTCGAGGTCTTTGACCGGATACTTGGTAATCTCCGAATCCGGCGAAACGGTATATTCTATCAACTCGGCATTGGAGCCTGTCAGATATCTTACGAATCTGGTCTTGCCGCTCAACGTAAACCTGAATATGCGGCTGGCTGTGATCAGCTTCTTGTTGATTACCGTGCCCACGCCCATTTCCTCGGCAAGAGAAATGTATTCTATGTTCTCAACTTCCGCAACTGTCCTGGGCACTCCGAATTTCTTTGCCACCACGCAGGCCAGCACATTGCCTTCGTCCCTGTTTGTCAGGGCGATAAAGGCATCGCAACTGCTTATGCCTTCGTCATATAGCAGGTCGGAGTTGCGACCGTCGCCGTTGATGATGCGCACGCTGTCAGGCAGCACTTCAGAAAGATAGTTGCATCTTTCCTTGCTTTTGTCTATGATGCAGACGCTGATGCCAAGCCTGCTCAGATCTCTTGCCACCATACAGGCGATAGGCGTTCCGCCGAGTATCATAGCCCTGCGCGTACTGATTTTTGTTTTGCCGAAATATTCGGACAACTGTTCCACCGTGTCTTTGGTGCTGATTGTAAACACCACGTCCGAGAATCTGAACTTTGTCTCCATCTTCGGCATAATGGTCCTGTCTTCCCTCTTGATCGCAAGTATGCGGAATTTCTTTATTTCCGCAGGGTCTATCGATGAGAAAAATTCGGACAGCTTAAGGTCGAGGACCGGGCTGTTTTCGTCCAGTCTGAAGAGGGCTATCTGCAACTGTCCGCGGGCAAAGTCCATAAGTTCCAGGGCTGTGCTCTGTTTGAGGGAGGACACAATTTCGTCAGCGGCAATCTTTTCAGGATAGAACATCAGCTCGATGCCCATCTGCTTGAATATCAGCTTGTTTTCTGGCGTTAAAAATTCCTCTTCACTGATTCTGGCAATGACCTTGGCAGCTCCGAGGTTCTTTGCCATCACTGCACTGACTATATTGATTTCCTGACCGGCATTGGGAAAGACGGCGATGAACAGGTCGGCTTTTCCGACGCCCGCCTGCTTGAGCACGCTCAAGCTCGAAGGACTGCCCTGAAGAGTGTCGATATCCAGGGTAGCTGCAAGCTTTTCCAGTCTTTGCGCATCGGAGTCGATAACCATAATGTCGTTTGACTCTGCTCTGAGCATCTTTGCAAGGTGAGATCCGACCTCGCCGGCTCCGTCTATTACGATTCTCATATCATTTGATGCAGTTAAATGCCTTTTTGCCTTTCAATATAGACAGGGGGATGATGCATATTCCCATAAGCCCGTCAGGAACCCTTTTTCCCTTGCTATGTACCGTTTCGCGGCGCAGCTGGCGGTATTCGCGGTGAGCATCCCTGACAGCCTTTGCCTTTTCTTTCTTGCCGGACAGCAGATAAACCGCAGCAGCCGCCCAGTCCAGGACCTTGCGTACCGCAAGCCTCCCGGTTGCCTTCCTGTGCGCCGCCTGCGCGCTCATCCCCATAGCGAGGAAACTCGACTCGAGATTGCCTTCCAGCATCATCAGGCAGTTGCGGAAATTCAGCTTCAGCTTGAATGGCGAATCCTGCGGCAGGGTCCCGCCTCCGAGGTGCCAGACCACGCTCTCCGGAACCACAGTGACCTTATATCCAGCCAGTTGCGCCCGCCAGCAGTAGTCAATCTCCTCCATATGGGCAAA
>SAMEA3663125__coassemble_238_pt1 | contig 16197 bp, 16 predicted proteins | sample SAMEA3663125__metabat2_low_PE_016 | metagenome-assembled genome bin SAMEA3663125 (sample SAMEA3663125) | pig gut metagenome | biome: pig gut; feature: pig-associated habitat; material: faeces | place: Denmark | collected 2012
TCGTGTTGCAATAGCTGCCGGTCTTGTTTGCGCTCAGAATCTCTCTCTTCAGAGAATACGAGAGATTGACGAGCTCGGATTTGTTGAATTTTAAATATGCCATATTTTATCTGGTTTTCTTCAAAACAACTGCACACCTGCTCGGCAGGTAGAGCGAAAGCTCACCGCCAACAGTAACGTGGCGCTCCCCGTCCTGCAGACGTGAGTACCCCCCGAAACGCTTTTCATCCGAGTTAAATTCCATTGTATATTCTCCGTCCGGAGCATGGAACCGGAATCCTTCATAGGATGCAGTCGGATGAAAATTGAACGCAAAGGTACTATTTCCGCGCCTAAAAATCAAAACTTTCCGTCCTTCATCGACATAAAGCTGGACAGGCACGTCTTCCAGAACGGCCTCCTTGCGCAGATAATGCACCATACGGACGTCAAAATCATTCAGCATTCCGTAGAGCAGAGAGTCGTCATCGACAAGATGCCACTGCCTGCGGGCATATTTATAGGACCAGCCGTTTCCTTCGCGCGGGAAGTCTATCCACTCCGGATGTCCCCATTCGTTGCCCATAAAGTTAAGGTATCCGCCCCCGCAGGTTGCGGCGGTCACCAGCCTTATCATCTTGTGCAGGGCCAAACCCCTGTCAACCACGAGGTTGCGGGACTGTTTGGACATAGACCAGTACATATCCTTGTCAATGAGCCTGAAGATGATGGTCTTGTCTCCGACGAGGGCCTGGTCGTGGCACTCTGCATAGGAGATGGTGCTTTCGTCCGCCCTCTTGTTGGTGAGTTCCCACCAGATGGCGCCCATGCTCCATTCCTCGTCCCTCTGCTCCTTTATCCATTTGATCCAGTGGTCCGCAATACCCATAGCCATCCTGAAGTCAAAGCCCACGCCTCCGCATGCAAGCGGAGCGGCAAGTCCCGCCATTCCGCTGACATCCTCCGCAATGGTGATCGCATTTGGATTGAGTTCGTGGATAAGGATGTTTGCGAGTCCGAGATAGCTTACGGCATCCTCGTCAACTCCCTGATTGAAATAGAGTTCATAGTTGCCGAAGTCGGTGCCGAGGCCGTGGTCGCGGTAAAGCATGCTGGTCACTCCGTCGAATCGGAAGCCGTCAAGGTGGAATTCTTCCATCCAGAACTTGCAGTTCGAGAGCAGGAAGTAGCGGACTTCGCTCTTGCCGTAGTCGAAGCAGCGTGAGCCCCAGGCCGGGTGCTGGCCCCTGCCGCCGGCGTGGAAGTAGAGGTCCTCGCGGCCGTCGAAGTGGCTGAGGCCCTCGAGGTCGTTGCTCACCGAGTGTGAGTGTACTATGTCCATTATGACCGCAATTCCCATCTTGTGAGCTTCGTCCACCAGCTGCTTGAACTGCTCCGGCGTGCCGAAACGCGAGCTCAGGGCAAAGAAGTTGGATACCTGATAGCCGAAGGATCCGTAGTAAGGATGCTCCTGCAACGCCATGATCTGCAGGACGTTGTAGCCCAGCTTGTGCACGCGTGGCAGGACTTCGGTGCGGAATTCGTCAAAGGTGCTGACCTTCTCGGCATCGCCTCCCATTCCGATATGGCATTCGTAAATAAAAGGATGCTTGCGCTTGCCGGTACGGCGGTATTTCCAGACATAAGGCTCGGCAGGCTCCCAGACCTGGGCGCAAAACAGATGCGTATCCGGGTCCTGGACTACCCTGCGGACGTACGCCGGAAGCCTTTCGCCGCCACCTCCCGGCCATTCTATCCAGAGTTTGTAAATGTCTCCGTGAGAAAGGGCTGACGCAGGGAGTTCAAGCTCCCAGTTGCCCTGTCCGACAGGCCGGAAAGCGTACTGGTCGGAGCGCTTCCAGCCATTGAGGTCTCCGATCAGGAAGAGGCGGGTGGCGTTTGGTGCCCATTCGCGTATCACCCAACCCTTTTCCGTGCGATGAAGGCCATAGTATAAATGGTTGTTGGCTACGTCGGAGAGCCTGCCCTCCGGAGCCATTTCTTCCTTCAGTGAGAGTATCCTCCCCTGCCTTGCATCGATTGCCCCTGACCAGGGTTCCAGCCAGGGATCGGTTTCGTATATCTTCTTCTTTCTCATATATTATGTGGTCAGTCCTTCTGCATTTCGTCCAGTCTGGTCCTGGCTCCCCTGAGGTATTCGCGACAGGCGCGTATCAGTTCGTCCGCCCTGCGTATGCTTCTCTCCACGTCGGGAAGCGGGACTCCCGGCTGTTCCACGGCTGAGGCAAGCTTTTCGAGTTCCTCAACCGCTGCGTTATAATCAAATTCATTTTCCATAATCAACGTTCTTTACGATACATTGCACCTTTCCGTCCGGAAACGTTACGTCCAAAGCGTCGCCCTGACTGAATCCGGCTGCGCTCGCCCTGACTATGCCCGAAGCGTCCGAAACCAGGGCGTAGCCCCTCGCAAGCACGCTGCGCGGGTCTGCGGCGCGCAGTCTCTCGGCCATCCTGTCGAGATAGGACTCCTGCAGCAGCAATTTACCTGCAAAGGCCTGCAACACCCTGTGCTGCAAGCGGTCCACCGAGCGCTCCATCTCCGCGAGACGATTGTTGAATGCCATCCTCAAGCGCGTTCCGAACTGGGAAAGTCGCTCATCTTCTAGGGCGAATGCGTCTATGAGGGCATCTGCAAGCGCAGTCGGCGTCTTGACGGAAACGCAGGCGACCATATCCGCCACGTGCACGTCCCTGTCGTGACCTATGGCGGTCATCACCGGAATGCTGCAGCGGGCTATGGCAGCGCACATAAGCCATTCGTCGAAGCAGGCCAGGTCGAGGACCGACCCGCCGCCTCGCATTATCAGGATTGCATCATACGGTCCGGCAAGTCCTTCGGCACATTCGTCCTCGATGCGCGAAATGGCGGCCGCCACCGACTCTGGGGCGGACTCGCCCTGCATCAGGGCCTCGTAGAGAGTGAGGGAGAATGAGAATCCCCATTCGTTTGTTTCGAGATGCCTGCAGAAGTCCCCGTAGCCTGCGGCATCGCGGGCGGAAATCACTGCAAGATTGCGAGGAAGGGCGGGCAGATCGAGCTGACTCTGAGCGTCCATCAGGCCTTCCTTTTCCAGACGGGCTATTGTCGCGCGCTTGCGCAATTCCGCCTCCCCGAGCGTCAATTCCGGCTCTATGTCACTGATTATCAAACTCAATCCATAGAGCTCGCTATAATTGACCTGACAGAGGGCAAGTATGCTTATTCCGGGTTTCAGATCGCTTCCGGTAGCCTGCCTGAACGCTCCTGCTATCTGTGGATAAATGCTGCGCCAGATTACCGCCCTCGCCTTGGCAATGACACCTCGAGAGTCGCTCTGGGATAACTCGATATAGCAATGTCCACCGGCTTTGACCTGAACCGAAGCAAGTTCGGCACGCACCCTGATACGTTCCGGAAAGAGGTCGGCAAGACCTTCTTTCAGACTTGACTGCAGTTCAAACAAAGTAACGGCTTCCATCCCAACTCCATAAAGATTATCTACAAAAATAATAAAAGTTATTTACATGGCAAATAACATAAGCTTACTCGTCATTTGAGATTATTTTCTTAATTTTGCACGATTATTCAGCTACAGGTATTATATTCACGCAAGCGAAGATGAAAATCTCCGAAGCAAAGTTCGCCGGAAGCAGTGCCAGAGTGCAGGGAAAGCCGAAAAGACGCTTGCCCGAGTTTGCATTTATCGGGCGGTCCAACGTCGGCAAGTCCTCACTAATCAATATGCTGTGCAAAAACAGCAAACTCGCGATGACCTCACAGACGCCGGGCAAGACCAAGGTAGTCAACCACTTCCTTGTCAACGACAGCTGGTATCTTGTAGATCTTCCGGGTTACGGATTTGCAAAGCTCGGACAGAAGGCCAGAGACGAGATACAGGCAGTGGTCAGGGACTATGTATTCAACTCCGAAGAGCTCGTACTGCTTTTCGTGCTGATTGACTCCCGTCACGACCTTGGCGCCGCCGACCTGGACTTCATAACCGACCTCGGCGAGAACGGCATTCCGTTCTCTATCATCTACACCAAATGCGACAAGCAGGGTCCCAACGTGCTCAAGGCCCAGATCGAACGCAACGAAGCCAGACTGTTGCAGGAATGGGAAGAACTTCCCTTCTCCCTGTGCAGTTCATCCCAGACGGGAGCAGGGCGGGAGGAGATACTCGCCTACATTGAACAGATACTGAACCGTATTGATCAATAATATGTTACACACCCATCGAATGGAATTGTTTGCCTGCAGGGCCTCAAAGGGCTTTGCAGAGAAGGTAATCGAATCGCTCAACGCCAATGTAAGACCCGGCGAACAGCCCGTACACCTCGGAGGATTGGAAGTGACCCAGTTCAGCGACGGCGAATTTCAGCCGCTGTTCACCGAGAGCGTGCGCGGAGCGACTGTCTACATCCTCCAGGCGACCATACCGCCTGCCGACAATCTTATGGAACTTCTTCTTTGCATCGATGCAGCCAAAAGAGCATCAGCCGACAAAGTTATAGCCGTCATTCCGTATTTCGGATGGGCGCGTCAGGACCGCAAGGACCGTCCGAGGGTTGCCATCGGAGCCAAACTCGTGGCAAACCTCCTCACCGCCGCAGGAGCCGACAGGGTAATGACCTGCGACCTGCACGCTGACCAGATCCAGGGCTTCTTTGACATTCCGGTGGACCACGTTTATGCCAGCAAGGTATTTCTCCCGTACATCAAGTCAAGAGGGTTCAGCGACCTTGCCATCGCCGCACCTGACATGGGAGGCGCAAAAAGGGCCAACGCCTACGCGAAGGCGCTCAGCGAAGGCGGAGAATGCGGAGTCATCATCTGCCACAAAACCAGGGAAAAGGCCAATGTGGTTGCCGAAATCAAGGCTATAGGAGAAGTCAAGGGAAAGAACATCATTATCGTGGACGATATGATTGACACGGCGGGCACTCTCTGCAAGGCTGCGGAAGTGCTTATGAGCAACGGAGCGCTCAGCGTAAGGGCCTGCGCGACCCACGGCATACTCTCCGGCAAGGCAATCGAGCGCCTGCACAACTCCGTACTCAGCGAAGTTTACATCACCGACACCATACCTCACCCGGAACTCGAGGGTGACCCGAAGATAAGGATCGTGTCAATGGCGCCTGTATTTGCAAGCATCATCGACAAGGTTTACAATTACGAACCTATCAGTCCTGACTTCATTTACTAGGATATGAAAGTATTTCTCGTTGCAGCCGCACTGGTGGGACTATGCGTTTTCGGAATGTGTTTCAATATCATATTCCGCAAGAAGGAGTTCCCGAAATACGACGTGGGCTCAAACGAGGAGATGCGCAAGCGCGGTATCCGCTGCTATAAGGACGAGGACGCCGCGCTTCACAAAAAACAATGCAACGGGTCCGGAAGCGAAGCCTGCAAGGACTGCGGACTGTACAACCAACATCAAAACATTTAACATTTTATGAGCCTCGTAGCAATAGTCGGAAGGCCGAACGTCGGCAAATCGACACTTTTCAACCGCCTCGTAGGTATGAGGCAAGCCATTGTAGATGACACGGCGGGAGTAACCCGTGACCGCCATTACGGCCGCAGCGACTGGTGCGGACGCGAGTTTTCCGTTGTCGATACCGGCGGCTACACCACCAACTCCGACGACGTGTTCGAGAGCGCAATACGCTCCCAGGTACAGATTGCGATAGACGAGGCTGACCTTGTGCTCTTCATGGTCGAGGCCTCAACCGGAATCACCGACTACGATGCCGAGATAGCCGATGTCCTGCGCCGCAGCAAAAAGCCTGTCATACTCTGCGTCAACAAGGTGGACACGGGCGAAAAGGTATTTGACACCTACCAGTTCTACTCCCTCGGACTGGGCGAGATTTACAGCATCTCCGCCGCCAACGGATCGGGAACCGGCGACCTGCTTGACGCTGTCGTCGCTGCCCTCCCGGAAGAGAAGGAAAACGATAGCAACGACCCCTACGCCGGCCTGCCGCGCATAGCAATCGTCGGCAAGCCTAACGTCGGCAAATCCAGCCTCACAAACGCTCTTCTGGGCACCGACCGCAACATCGTCACTCCCGTAGCCGGAACCACCCGCGACTCCATCGAGTCCCATTACAACAAGTTCGGGCACGAATTCGTCCTTGTCGATACCGCCGGCATACGCCGCAAGGCGAAGGTTCACGAAGACCTCGAATTTTACTCCGTAATGCGTTCGATCAGGGCGATAGAGCACAGCGACGTCTGCATACTGATGATTGATGCGACCCTCGGGCTTGAGGCTCAGGATATGAACATATTCAACCTGATAGTGCGCAACCGCAAGGGCTGCGTGCTTGTGGTAAACAAATGGGACCTCTTCATCAAGGATTCAAACACTCTCAAGGAGTACGAAAGGGGCCTGCGCGCGCGTCTGGCGCCGTTTGATGACGTTCCTATCATTTTTACCTCGGTTCTGAACATGCAGCGCATACAGAATGTACTGGATGCAGTGGCGCTGGTTTATGCCAACTACAGCCGCAAGATTCCTACCGCACGCCTCAACGAGGCCTTGCTTCCTGTTATCGAGGAGACTCCTCCACCGGCGTGGAAGGGCAAATATGTCAAGATCAAGTATCTTACCCAGCTGCCTACAAGATTCCCGGCATTTGCGTTTTTCTGCAACCTGCCGCAGTATGTCAAGGAGCCGTACAAACGCTTCCTTGAGAATCAGCTGAGGAAGAATTTCGACCTGACCGGCTGTCCGGTACAGATTTACATCAGACAGAAATAGGACAAGAAAAATTTAGAGAGGCTCTACAGCCTCTCTACTTTTAATTGCTGGATTTTGTAGTTGTCGCTTTTGCAACTGACAAATATCGTAACACGGAACTGTTCTCCGCCTGCTACAAGATTGCCGACCGCGTACCTGCTCCTGGCATTGCCTGCCGTATGCACGACACTGAAGTTTCTCGGTGTGTAAGCCTCGAAGAATGACTTGATTATCTGTTTTGCCTGAGCCCTGCTGGCATCGCAGCCCGAGTCCAGAACCAAAATCTCGAGCGTATCGTCAAACCAGGCTGAGAGGGCCTCGTCATTGCCTTGTGAAAGATATTTGGAAATAGGCACGAACACATCATATTCAGGCGTTGCGCAACGCGCATCCACACCGCAAAACAGGGCGGCGAGCAGTCCGAAATATGCAAGTCCGAGTCTCATATGACAAGTGCAAATCTTGCAAATACCAGACCATTGAAGAATAATCCCGAAAATCATTGCTATATTTGCAAGGTATGAAGATTGTCCTGCTTACTGTCGGAAAAACGGACGTGAAATGGGTTCGGGAGGGGCTGGAACTGTATTGTTCCCGCATAAAGCACTATGTACCTTTCGAACTGCTTGAAATACCCGAACTCAAAAACGTTTCATCCCTTTCCCACGAACAGATCAAACTGAAGGAAGGAGAATTGATACTCAAGAACGTCAAGCCATCCGACAACGTCATCCTGCTGGACGAACGCGGAAAGCAGATGGGCTCGCTCGAATGGGCGCAGCGGCTTGGCAGCATAATGGCCTGCAGCACTCGCAACGTCGTATTTGTAATAGGAGGCGCCTACGGCTTTTCGCCGGAAGTATATGCACACTGCGACGACAAACTTTCGCTGTCCAAAATGACCTTCTCTCATCAGATGGTTAGAACGATTTTTGCAGAACAGCTTTACCGGGCATTCACCATCCTCAAGGGGGAACCCTACCATCACGAATGAGAAACAAGCGGAAAATTTCATTTATCCTTTCCCTGCTATTCGGGGCGCTCGCCGTCCTGAACCTGCTTATCGGATTGAGAATCAACAGCATACCGGGAGACACCGACAGGTCCGCAAAAAGGGTGGAAAGCATCCTTGCCGAAAGGATGAACCGACTGGAAGGATTCTGCGCCGACCCTCCGCACAAGCTGCCGGAGGATATGGTCATATATGTTTACAGGCTGGACACCCTGGTCGAGTGGCACAACCAGTTTATGGTCCGCAATGACCAGCTGACCCGCCAGGTCCAGATGCAGTACCTGTCAAGTCCGAAAGGACCGAGCAAGCAGCCGCTCGATGCCATATCCGAAGAGCCCGAAATGTTCAACTTCGGGAACAAATTCTACATTGCCAAGCGGAAGGTAATCGACGACAGGCTGGTACTTATGGGCTTGGAGCTGATGGAGAATTCTTCCGCCGACGGGCAGAAGGGCACCATCAACCCGAATTTCAAGCTCTCGTCCGCCGGATACTCGATTGCACCGCTGTCCACCAGCGGCGGAAGCGCAGTGCATCTGGACGGCAAGCCTGTGTTCAAAATATGCTACGACGCGCTTTCCAGCACGACCACCTCAGACTTTGCGCTATACTGGCTGGCCCTTTTCCTGCTGATTGCCGGCTCGTTCCTGGCGATGTATTCGAAACAGGACCTGAAACACTATGCAATAACGGCGCTGCTGATTCTGATTGCAATCGTTGCAATGTACATAGGGGGCCGACTGTCGCGCGACAGGATTCCCGTCTTTTCCCCAACCCTCTACTCCGGTGACAGTTTCCTTTTCTCTCTCGGTGCCGTTTATCTGGTAAACCTGTGCATCATTTCGCTTGTCGGAGGGCTTGTGCTTACAAGGAAGGACCTGTTTGCAAGGATAAAGTCGCGCCGCCAGATGGCCCTGTGGCTGGCAGCCGACATACTTGCCATCGTTCTGATTGTCATATATTCATACGTATCGCTGAGCAGCATAGTGCTCAACTCCAACATAACCCTGGAACTCTACAAATTCGGCGGACTGTCCATCAACTCGGCTCTGATATACCTCTCATACATCAGTATGCTGGTTTCGGTCCCAATGCTTCTTTACCTCGCCAATCCGGCGCTTTCCAGATTGTTCGGGTTCCACCTGCAGGTCTTTTCATCCTGGGGAAGTCTGCTTGCATCGGCGCTGACCGCAATCTTTATCGTGGTGCTTGCAGCGACGCAGGGATTCCACAAAGAAGAGAGGCGCGCCTCTGTGTGGGCAAACAGGATTGCGGTTGACAGGGACATCTCTCTGGAAATGGACCTTTGCAGGGCTGAAAGCTTGATTGAGTCCGACCCGCTGATAGGGCCTCTCGCAGCGCTTGACAATTCCGCCTCGGCGGTAAGAAACCGCATCACCGAAAACTATCTCCGGAGGCTCGGGCAGGGCTATGACATAGTCGTAAATGTGCTTGATAATGTCAACGCCTCCTTAACCCAGCGCAACTACCTGAACAGCAGGACTTCAGGAGGATTGCCAATTGCCGACGGCTCGCATTTCCTCTTCCACGAGTCAGACAAGGGAAACATAAGGTACAGCGGCGTGTTTTACTACTATGTAAACGATGTCGGCGTAGTATCAGTACTCATCGAAATAGAGCCCAAGCTTCATACAGGAATGCTTTCAAGCAACCTGGGTCTGCCGCAGCGTCCGGGAAGCATCACCATCCCGAGCTTCTACTCCTATGCCAGGTACAAGGGACAGGAGCTGCGTTTTTCTTCCGGCCGCTATGCCTACCCTACCCTGCTCGACAGGGACAGAGATGCGGCCATGATGCAGAAAGAATTGTCTTTCCATCGTGAGGGTTACGTCCACTTCTCCTTCCCTGTATCAGAGGATGAAGTGGTAATCTTCTCACGGCCGGAGATGGGATTTTTCGGCTATCTGATTGCCGTGATTTTCGTCACGCTGTTCTCGTTCTTCTACAACCGCATAACTTGCTCGAAACTCGGCAAAAGGCGTGCGATACCCGGACCGAGCTACTTCAGGACCAGAGTAATCTGGATACTTGAGGCTGCGCTCGTGATTGTGCTGGTGATAATGGCAGCTGTCAGCGTACAGTTTGTCTTAAGACTGAACAATGCAACGATGAATTCGGTCATGACGGATAAACTTACCCTTGTTCAGTCGCTCGTTCAGAACCAGATCAGGAACGTGCATAACGAGAGGTCGCTGAGGACTCCGGATTTTGTTACGGTGCTAAATACCGTCAGCGAGAACACGCGTATGGACATTTCGCTCTATTCCGTTGACGGAAGGGCGCTGGTTTCCACCGTTCCTGAGCTCTATTCGAGGATGTTGCTGGGCAACAGGATTGATGAAACCGCTTACCATGAAATCATCTTGAGGCGCAAGAGCTATTTCATTCAGAAAGAGAATGTTGGCAAACGGAGCGTAAACTTCCTGTATGCGCCTCTGGTTAACGACAATGCCCAGATTATTGCCATATTGCAGTGTCCTTATTCCGGTCCCGCGTCATACGAACTTGAAAGGGATGCAACCCTGCACAGCGTAACCATTTTGTCGGTATTTTTTATAATGCTTCTGTTCTCACGTTTGCTCGCGATAGGACTCGTCAACCGTATTTTCTTGCCACTCAATAATATAGGTCGCAAGATGAACAGTACGGGACTAGATCACATGGAGCATATCAGCTATGAACGAGACGATGAGGTGAGGGTTCTTGTGGATGCCTATAACAGGATGGTTGACAAGCTTACCGACTCTACAAAGAAACTTGCCGCGGCAGAGAGGGACAAGGCGTGGTCGTCGATGGCGCGGCAGGTTACTCACGAAATCAGGACCCTGCTTACTCCTATGAAACTGTCCATCCAGAGGCTTCAAAGGCTTAAGGCGAAGGGGGCTGAGAACTGGCCGCAAATATTTGATGAGGTTTCGGAACAGCTTATCGAACAAACGGATATGCTTTCCGCAACAGCTTCGGACTTCTCCGCTTTTGCTAAACTTTACGAAGAGGAGCCTGTGGGAATCAATCTGGGAAGTTTCATTGAGCAGCAGATTGACTCGTACAACGGAATCAACAATATCAAGATCAACTACCTGGGTCTTGACGGAGCAGTCATAATAGGGCCTAAGCCTCAGCTTACCCGTGTGATTATCAACTTGATAAACAACTCCATCCAGGCTCTTGAAAAGACGGAAGGCGGCAAGATACTCGTATCGGTAAGAAATTCTGACGAACACGGATTCTACGACATACTCGTAGAGGACAACGGCCCCGGAGTATCACAGGAGAATCTTGACAAACTCTTCACTCCTAACTTCACCACCAAATCTTCTGGCACCGGTCTCGGTCTTGCAATATCCAAGATAGTGCTCGAGCGTGCCGGCGCAAGCATAAGCTACTCAAAATCATTCACTTTGGGCGGAGCCTGCTTCAAGATCCACTATCCGAAAGCCTCGAGATAAGGCAAGCCGGGATGCCTCGGGATGGTCCCGGATGCCTCTAATCAACAAGAGCGGTATCAACAGGCTGCTGTGCATCGGTATATGTCAGAGACTTTGTGCCGGTTTCCCCCGTACCGTTACCGGAAATGGACATTCCGAATCCATTATATGAGATGGAAAGAGGATGAACTCCGTGTGTCCCGATGGACTTCTGGAGTCACCCTCTTGAATATTTGAAAAATTGAATCTCGCGCTTGTCGCAAGTGACAGGAATCTATACTCTCTGGCCGTAGCTGCGGTCAGTAGTATTTACGGTAATCACGTCACCGGTCTCGATGAAGAGAGGAACCATAATCTTGGCTCCGGTCTCGAGAGTCACTTCCTTGAGTGCAGAAGTGCTGGCGGTGTTGCCCTTTACAGCCGGTTCGCTGTAGGTTACCTCAAGAGTAACATAGGTAGGGAGTTCGCAGGTGAGGCATTTTTCCTCGCCGACAACGAACATCATTTCCACGTGCTGGCCTTCCTTCATAAGGTCGGAATTTTCAACGACATCCTTTGGCAGGAGGATCTGCTCGTATGTTTCCTCGTGCATAAAGTTGAATCCGTCCTCCTCGGCATAGAGGAACTGGTAAGGGCGGCGCTCAACGTCGATGGTTTCGATTTTCGCACCGGCGGTGAAGGTGTTTTCAAGAATGCGTCCGTTCTCCAGGTTGCGGAGTTTGGTCTTTACGAAAGCAGGTCCCTTGCCAGGTTTTACGTGCTGGAACCACACGATCATACAAGGCTTGTCATTGTACTTGAGATAGAGTCCGTTTTTAAAATCAGCTGTTGTTGCCATAAAAATATCTGTTATTTGTTTAAGTAATCTATAGTTGATCCTTACATCTGTCTAATATTCAGAACAATCGGGCAAATTTACAAAAAGGTGCAGACTAATGCAAATTTTCTATTGCGGTCGCCACCCTTTCGAGGAGCCAGCGCGGTGTGGAAGTGGCTCCGCACACGCCAACAAAGTCATCCGGACGGAACCATACCGACTGCAAGTCGTCCAATGTCGAGATGTGATAGGTGCGGAAATTCGCACTGTTGCACAGGTCGCAGAGCACCCGTCCGTTGGAACTGGACTTGCCCGAAACAAACACGATGACATCGTGGGACCGGGCAAAGGTGGCAAGTTCTTCGTGCCTGGATGCGACTTGCGAGCAGACGGTCTGATGGACGCGGAGCCTGTCGCCGCAGACCTCGGCAAGACGCTCGGACAGGGCGGCGAACTGCACGGGACTCTTGGTCGTCTGAGAGAAGAATTCGACCTTGTCCGCTTTGTCCAGAATGCCGGAGGAGATTATGTCCTCGAGCTGGTTCTCGTTCTCGAACACTATCGCGTTCCCGTCCGTACGGCCGACGAGGCCGAGTACCTCGGGATGGCCTATCCTTCCGAATATCAGCACTTTGTCATTGCTGTTGCAGGAGTCGTAGGCCGCTTTGATGTCCTGCTGGAGCTTGAGGACCACCGGGCAGGTGCAGTCGATTATCCTGAATCCCAGCCTGCGGGCGATGTCATATATGTAAGGGGGTACGCCGTGAGCGCGGATGAGAAGGGTCTCACCTGTCATATCGGGCAAGGTTTCAAGGTCGTCGAGGTCTATCGGGACCAGACCCATTGCCCCAAGGCGTGCAACTTCTTCTTCGTGCACTATCGACCCCAGGCAGAAGAGTTTCTTTCCTCCGCCGGATAAGAATGACTCGGCAGCATTGATAGCTTTGATGACCCCTCCGCAAAAACCGGAATGGGCATCAATCTGGACTCTGATCATAACAAATTGAACTTACCCTGCATCAAACCCTGTATCCAGGCGAGTTCCTCGGTAAATCCCATCTCGGAGTTGTCGAGCAGGAACGCATCCTCTGCCCTGCGGAGCGGATTGACTTCGCGGTGCGAGTCTATGTAATCACGTTCACGCAGGTTGCGGACCACGTCTTCAAGGGAAGGATGTTCGCCTTTTGCAACCATCTCGTCGTATCTTCGTCTGGCTCTCACTTCGTCGCTCGCGGTCATAAATATCTTGAGCTGGGCATCGGGAAATACCGCCGTGCCTATGTCTCTGCCGTCCATTACGATACGGCCCTTGCTCCCGTAGGCGTGAAGTATGCTGTCCACGTAGTTGCGCACGTATGGCACTGCAGCGATGGGGCTGACCTGGGAGCTGACTTCGAGCGTGCGTATCTGAGGCTCGATGCAGCGGTCGCCCATATATAGTCTCCCGTCAGGAGAAAAGTGAAGGTCGAGATTATCGAGTTCCTTTTCCAGGCGTGGATCTATGACGTTTGAACGGCTGATGAGTCTTTCCTCCCGGGCAAAAAGGGTCACGCCGCGATACAGGGCTCCGGAGTCGAGATAGAGGAAGCCGAAACGGGAAGCCACTAGTTTGGCGAATGAACTCTTGCCTGTAGAAGAGTAGCCGTCAATTGCAATAATGATGTCAGGTATTACCATAGAAAGCAAATATAATACATCTGATATTATCCGCAAAATTTTAAGCAAGCGTTTTTGGCTGCAACATCTTCTACGCCCGGGTCAGAATGGCCTCGGGTTTGCATAAGAAGCTGCCGGACGAAGAAAGACCGTTCACAATCCAATTTTTTTATTATCTTTGGAAGATCAATACGACCGGTGCGATTTGCGCAGGCCATAAGAACAATAGATATGCGGATACTGATAATTGACGATGAAAGGGCTATACGCTCGACTCTGAAGGGTATTTTTGAAGATGAGGATTACCTGGCGGATACCGCCGAGGATGGCGCAATCGCTTTGGAGATGGTGGCAAAAGAGCATTATGACGTGATTTTCAGCGACATAAAGATGCCTAACCTGGACGGAACCGAATTTCTGGCAAAAATAGAGGAAATGGGTATTGACACCCCTGTCGTGATGATTTCCGGACACGCCGACATTGAAACGGCTGTGGAATGCATCAAGTTGGGCGCGTTTGACTTTATTCAGAAGCCTCTGGACCTCAACCGCATATTGATTACAGTAAAAAATGCGACCGACAAGGCAACTCTCGTAAGCCAGACCAAGATACTCAAAAAGAAGGTATTCGGGCAGCAGATGATTGGACATTCTGCTGCAATCGAACACATACGCGAGATGATAGGCAAGGTTGCCCAGACCGATGCAAGAGTGCTCATTCTCGGAGCAAACGGAAGCGGCAAGGAACTGGTAGCCAAGAGCTTGCATCAGGAGAGCAAGCGCAGCGCCATGCCGTATATCGAAGTGAACTGCGCCGCCATCCCGAGCGAACTCATCGAGAGCGAACTGTTCGGACACGAAAAGGGCTCGTTCACCTCGGCAATCAAGCAGCACAAGGGCAAATTCGAGCAGGCTGACGGCGGTACTCTGTTTCTTGACGAAATCGGCGACATGAGTCTTGCCGCCCAGGCAAAGGTTCTCAGGGTGCTTCAGGAAAGGAAACTCTCAAGGGTTGGTTCGGACAAGGACATCACCGTGGACGTGAGGGTAATTGCCGCTACCAACAAGAATCTGCGAAACGAAATAGAAGCCGGGCGCTTCAGGGAGGACCTCTACCACAGACTGAGCGTCATCGAGATCAAGGTCCCGTCACTCGACGAGCGCAAGGAGGACATTCCGGAACTCGTATCTTATTTTGTGGAAAGCATTTGCGCGGAAAGCGCCATGCCGCGGAAGAATTTCTCCGAAGAAGCGATTGCTATGCTTCAGCAGAAACACTGGCCAGGCAACATCAGGGAACTGCGCAACGTCGTCGAGCGCCTGATGATTCTGGGAGACAACACGATAAGCGAGCAAAACATAAAGGACTACGTTTTGTAGTCCCTTAGCTTATTATTCATTTTCGGTCCGTGCAAGGTGCTCAGCGAGAGCCCTTTCCACGGAAACCGAGCGTTTGAGCACAAAGCCGCTGCCAAGGTACTTGGTCCTTACGTCGTCGTCTGCGGCAAGTGCCTGAGGCGTACCCTGCTGGAGTATCGATCCTTCGTAAAGCAGGTAGGCGCGGTCGGTGATTGCCAGAGTCTCTCCTACGTTATGGTCGGTGATGATGACGCCTATGTTCTTGTATTTCAGCTTTGCAATTATATACTGAATATCTTCCACGGCGATAGGGTCAACTCCCGCAAACGGCTCGTCAAGAAGGATGAATTTCGGATCGATTGCCAGCGCCCGGGCAATCTCGCAACGGCGGCGCTCACCTCCGGAAAGTTGAATTCCTAAAGACTTGCGGACTTTAGAGAGGTTAAATTCTGCTATCAGAGACTCCAGTCTTTCCTTGCGTTCCGCCTTTCCCATTCCGGACATTTCCATTACGCTCATTATGTTGTCCTCGACACTCATCTTGCGGAACACGGACGCGTCCTGGGGCAGATAGCCTATTCCCTTCTGGGCCCTTTTGTACATAGGAAGTCCCGTAATCTCCTCGTCCTCGAGAAAGACCTTTCCTTCATTAGGAACTATCTGACCTGTAATCATATAGAAACTCGTGGTCTTGCCCGCGCCGTTAGGTCCGAGAAAGCCCACTATTTCTCCTTGATTCACTTCCATCGATACGCCCTTTACAACGGTGCGTACGCCATATTTCTTTACAAGATTCTCGCAGCGGAGTTTCATATTCGTTCAATTATACATCCAGTTCCAAAGAGCCCACGAGCGTGCGGAACTCTTCATTTTTTGACATAAGGTCCTGCGCCTTTTCGGCGGCAGTATAAATTATGCGCTCAGTATTGTCCTGAGGCTCGGTATCTATCAAAACCTGCACCAGCTTGCTAGAAACAAGTTTCTGGAGTTCGGACTCTATCTTCCTGAGCGAGTTTTCCTCTATCCACTTCTTTTGCGCCTCGTTAAATACAGTTACGGTCACAATGCGCTTACCGTCCTTGTCTGCAAACTTCAAGTCCCTGCAGCCCAATGCGTTCTGGAGGCGAGGCTGAGTCTTGAACATCTCAAGTATGCTGCTCCATTTTTCTTT
>SAMEA3663125__coassemble_240_pt1 | contig 16052 bp, 18 predicted proteins | sample SAMEA3663125__metabat2_low_PE_016 | metagenome-assembled genome bin SAMEA3663125 (sample SAMEA3663125) | pig gut metagenome | biome: pig gut; feature: pig-associated habitat; material: faeces | place: Denmark | collected 2012
AGGTCCAGGGCCTGCTTGCAGATATAAATCTGTTCCAGAAGTTCCTCCGGTCCTATTATCCAGCCCAGTCTGAATCCCGGAGCGAATATCTTTGAAAAGCTGCCGAGGTGCAGGGTCCTTTCCGGCGCCAGCGAATAGATGGTCTCCACGCTCTCGCCCTCGTAGCGCAGTTCCCTGTACGGGCTGTCCTCGACGATGACAAAATCCTTTTCGCGAGCCAGCGCGACGAGTTCCTTTCTCTGCCGGAGCGTCATCGTTTCCCCGCTCGGATTCTGAAAATCCGGAATCACGTAGAAGAACCGTACCCGCGACCAGTCGATATCAGGGCTTTCCAGCGTGCATATCCTTGCCCGGTATGACTTGAATGACTGCAGCGCTCCAAGGTAGGTCGGATTGGAGGTAAGCACTATGTCGCCAGGATTGAGCATTATTCTCGAGCACCCTTGTGCACACGTCTATGCCCTGCTGTGAAGAAGTGCTGATCTGCACCCGGCCTACATCCACGCCGTAGCGCGCGGCTATGGCGTGTCGCAGTTCTGTAACCCCTTGTGTTGCACCGTATTGCAGAGCCTTTGCTCCATACCTGTCCAGCACCCCGGCGCTGAGCCGTCTGATGTCATCCAGCGGAAACGTTGATGCGTCCGGATATCCTCCGGCAAACGAATATATGGCAGAGAGGTCAACCTTCTTGAAGATTTCCCTTACGGGCGACCTCATGAAAGAGGGTACGTCGTCAGAAAAGAACTTTGTGTAATCCATTGTATATCAGCGGTATTCTTCGTATTCTGGCAGAGCCAGCGCGGAGAGGAACTCCTTCAGGAGCGCCTCATCCCTAGGGCAGATGAGCAGGACATCCTCGGTATCTATCACCATGTGGTTCTCCAGTCCGCGAATGGCGGTGAGCTTGCCGTTCTGGGTGGAATAGATCACGTTGTCGCGGCAATCCTTGAGCATGGCCTTGCCTGTTATGTGCGTGGAGTTCCCGGACACGTCGTGGCTGGACAGGTACTCGTACAGCGAGCTCCAGTTTCCTATGTCGGCCCAGCTAAATGCGGCAGGGAACACCCAGGCCTTGTCAGTCTTTTCCATAACGGCATAGTCCACCGAAATCCTCGGGTAGTCGGAGGCATATATCTTCTGTACAAAGGCATCCTCGTCTGCGGTGCCCAGCACGTTTTCCCAGCCGTTCCAGAGCTTCGCTATCTCCGGCGCCAGAAGTTCGAGCTCGCTGCGGATGACGCTTGCCCGCCAGACGTAGATACCTGTGTTCCAGAGGAATTCGCCACTGTCGATAAATACCTGGGCGAGTTCCGTATCCGGTTTTTCGGTGAATGTCTTGACCTTGAGCACCTGCCCGGGGGTCTTGTCGCCAACGGCCTGGATGTAGCCGAAGTTCGGGTCGGGCCGCGTCGGGTTCACTCCGATGGCAATCAGAGCCTCGTGGTCGTAGGCGTAGTCTATCGCTCTCGTGAGCGTGTCGGTAAAGGCTTCCTTGCCCCTGATGACGTGATCTGCAGGGGTGCACACCATCACGGCCTCCGGGTCGCGCTTCAGTATGTGGCAGGTGGCATAGGTGATGGCCGGCGCGGTGTTGCGGTTGTATTCTTCCACAAGTATGTTGCGCTCGTCAATCTCCGGAATCTGACGCCGGACCATATCGCGGTAGCGCTTGAGAGTGACTATGATGATGTTCTCCTCGGGTACCACCATCTTCATCCTGTCGTAGGTCGAGCGGAGAAAGGACTTGCCTCCCGAGCCGAAGTCAAGAAACTGCTTCGGTTTGGAAACCTTGCTTATGGGCCAGAAGCGTGAACCTATGCCTCCGGCGAGTATGACTGAGTAATAATGTATGCGGTTGCACATGTGTTATTGGTAATATGTGGGTATGAATGCTTGCGGGTAGTAGTTGATCTGCGGCCCGTCGGGGCAGATCAGTACGGAAATTACGTCAAAAAACACCTCCTGCGCGTCTATCCATTTGATTTGATTATCGTGCAGGTAGGCCGATGCGGCTCTTACGAGCCTTTTTTGCTTGAGGGGTCCGACGTTTCTTTCAGGCTCCGCGATGGCGGGCGCCTTTCTGGTCTTGACTTCGACAAAATGCAAACCAGCCCTGTCCATCGTGATGATGTCGGTTTCAAGATGTGATGTTCTCCAGTTGCGGTCCACAATCATATGCCCAAGTCTCGTCAGGTAGCGGCAGGCGGCTTCTTCGCCTATCCTGCCTGTTTTTTGTTTTGAAGTTTCCATAGTCTGCAAGTTTAGTCTATCGTCACAATCGTCACGCCGGTGCCGCCCTGTCTTATGTCCTCGTCGCGGGCGCTGATTCCCGGCAGTGAGCGCAGGTATTTCTGTATCTCTTCCCTCAGTACTCCGGTGCCTTTGCCGTGAATGATGCGTACCTGGCCCATTCCCAGCATCACTGCATCATCAATATAATGGGTTACGATGTCAATGGCATCCGAAAGTCTCTCTCCCCTCACGTCCAGCTCCGGTTTGAACTGCAATTTCCGTTCCGTTACCGAGGCGTCCTGCACCTGAATGCGCGGTTTAAATACCTTGCGCGAGGCCTCCTTGAACTCGTTTGACGAGATTCTTTCCAGTTTATCGGCTGACATTGTGCTACTTATGTTGCCGATGATGACAGTGACGCTGTTTTTGGAAACCTTGGAAACTTCGCCAACCAAGGAGTTGTCCCTTACGCGAACCTTTTCCCCGACCTTGAGCGGTTCGGGCTTGGCGGCGGAGCCCTCCTGTCCGGTCTCTCCGCCCTGAACTCCCTTGCGCTTCTTGCGCTTCTCCAGCTGCATCAGCTTGCGGTCGAGGTATTCCTCCCTCTGCTTGTCCTCTTTTTTCTTGCGTGTCTCGAGCGCTCCGAGGAAATTCTGCAGTTCAGCCCTTGCGGCTTTTGTCTGTTCCTTCTCAGCGGAGGCTTTCTTGATGTCCCTGATGGTCTTTTCTACCTGGGCTCCGGCACCCTTGATTATGTCTTCCGCTTCCGAGCGGGCCTCGTCGAGTATGGCCTTGCGCTCCTTTTTCAGCTCTTCCAGTTCCTGCTGGTAGCGTTCCGTAATCTCGTCCAGGGTGCGGTCCGTGTGCTTGATTTTCTGCAGTCTTTCGTCTATCTGACGGCGTCCGCGGGCTATCTTGCGCAGGTTTTTCTCTATGCCGACATACTCTTCGCCGGCCCTGCTTTCGGCGTCCTTGACTATGCTTTCCGGGAGTTTCATCTTCCTTGCCAGCTCAAAGGCGAAGGAGTTGCCGGGCAGCCCTATTTCGAGCTTGAACAGCGGTTCAATCTTTGCCGAGTCGTAGAGCATCGCCCCGTTGGTGACGTGGGTGCGGCCGGAAGAGGCGTACAGCTTGAGATTGGTGTAGTGTGTCGTTATCACCCCGTAAACCCCGCGGCGGTCAAGCTCGCTGAGTATCGCCTCGGCTATCGCCCCGCCCGCTGCAGGCTCCGTTCCGGAGCCGAATTCGTCTATAAGAACGAGGGTCCTTTCGTCTGCCTTTTCCAGCATCGTGCGCATGTCGGCGAGGAAGGAACTGTAGGTGCTGAGGTCGTTCTCGAGGGACTGGTCGTCGCCAATGCTGACCATAATGCGGTCAAATACAGGTAGTTCCGAGATTTCGGAGGTGGGGATGAGCATTCCCCACTGGAACATATACTGCAGCAGGCCAGTGGTCTTGAGGCAGACGGACTTGCCGCCGGCGTTGGGTCCGGATATCAGAAGAATTCGCTTGCTGTCACTGAGTTCTATCGTCAGCGGGACAATCTGCCGGCCTTCCTCCCGCAGAGCCTTTTCGAGCAGCGGATGCCTTGCCTTGCGCAGGTTCAGCGCCCCTCCGTCGGAGATTACGGGCATCCCGGCGATATAATCGAGGGCGGTCCGCGCCTTTGCCATCAGGAAGTCCAACTCGCCGAGGAATGCGGCTCCGGCGATGAGTTCGGGCAGATAGGGCTGCAGGAAAAGGGTGAACTGGTGCAGTATGCGGGCTATTTCCTTCTGCTCTTCGATGTGCAGTTCGGCTATGTCGTTTTCCAGTTCGAGTATCTCGGCGGGCTCGATGAAGGTGGTCTTGCCGCTCGCTGACTCGTCAAAGATGAATCCTTGCAGCTTGCGCTTGGCGGAGGTGCTGACAGGAATGAGGAATTTGCCGTTGCGGATGTTGACGGTGGCGTCTTCATCTACGATTCCTTCATCCTGGGCCTTGCGCAGTATGGCTGCCGCCCGCCGGGAAATGGTGCTCTCCTTTGCCCTGAGCTCGCGTCTGATTGCGAATAGCTCGTCCGATGCGCTGTCCTTGACCTCGCCGTACTTGTCCAGTATGTTTTCTATGCGGCGGGTGACCTCCGGGAAATGCCTCACCGGGGACGCGAGCTTCTGCAGCTCGGGATAGATGCAGTCCTTGATGCCTGCGAAGAAGTGCGTGACTCTCCTTATAGTGTCAACGGTGGTCTTGAGCTTGCCGAGCGAGAGTACGTCTATGTCGTGTCCGGGGCTCTGGAGCGGTTCCAGGAAGGGGATTGCATCGATGTAACCCGATGTCGGGAAATTCTCCTCGAACATCAGTATCATCCTCATTTCATCGGTGGTCCTCAGCCTCATCCCTATGATGCCCGGGTCGGTCGAAATGCATTCGCCCTCGACCTTTTCCGAGGCGTACATGGTCAGGCACCTGTCTGCGATGGCGCATCTTATCTTGTCAAAGCCAAGTTTGGCTTCCAGTCTGCTGTCTGTCGTGCTGTTCACTTTTTGCTTTCCTCCTCTTCTTTCTGCTTGCCCCTGATCAGCAGCTTCAGGGTCGAACTGCTGTCAACGGGAGTGACCTCGCCTGCGCTCACAAAGGAGATTCCTCCGGTCTGCTCGGACACTACTATTACGTCTGCGTCGCTGCGTTCGCTGATGCCGACCGCCGCCTTGTGCCGCATCCCGTAGCGCGCCGGAAGTCCCGGCCTTTCGCTTATCGGCAGGGTGCAGCGTGCTGCGATTATGCGGTCGTTGCCTATTATCATTGCCCCGTCGTGCAGGGGAGAATTCTTGAAGAATATGTTCATTATCAGCCGGCTGCTGACCTTCGCGTCGATCGCGTCGCCGGTGGCGATGATGTCCTCCAGCTTGCTGTCGCGGCGTATGACTATCAGGGCGCCGGTCTTCTGGGCGGACATCTCTATGCAGGCCTGGGCTATTTCGGAGATGTTGCCGTAGTCGAGTTCCTTGCGCTTGCGGTCGGGGAAGAGCTTGTCGAGCAGTGACCTTTTTTCGATGGTGTTGCCGGCGGAGCGGCCGAGATTGTCGAGGAAACGGCGCAGTTCGGGCTGGAAAATGATTATGATTGCGAGGGCGCCCATGTCGAGAAGGGTGCCCAGCAGGGACGAAATCATCTTCATCCCTATTGCGTCCGAAATGATGCGGACGACAACCAGAAGGGCTATGGCGATGAATATGTTCATCGCGGAAGTTCCTCTGAGCCAGTGAAATACGGCGTATATGACGGCCGTTACCATTATTATGTCCAGCAGGTCCACCCAGGTGAAGTGGAGAAAGCCGAGTATCGACAGTTCAAACATAATGCAAAAGTAGTGAAGAATTATTTGTAAATCAAGTATTTGGAAATTAAAGGAATAAGTCGTATATTTGCAGCCCGCAAAAATGTGCGGAAACACGTAAAGTATTTATAAACAATTAATTAACAAACCAATGCCTGGATTAATTGGAAAGAAAATCGGAATGACTTCCGTTTTCGGTGCTGATGGCAAGAACCTGCCATGCACCGTCATCGAGGCTGGTCCGTGCGTTGTCACGCAGATCCGTACCGTGGAGAAAGATGGATACTCCGCAGTGCAGCTTGCCTATGACGAAACCACAGAAAAGCACACCAGCAAGCCTCTTCAGGGGCATTTCAAAAAGGCAGGAGTTGCTCCTATGCGCAAGCTCGTCGAGTTTGAGAATGACTTCGCGGGAGAGCTCAAGCTTGGAGACAAGCTCACGGTATCCGACATCTTCACCGAGGGTGTAGGATTCTGCGACGTTGTCGGTACTTCAAAAGGTAAGGGTACTCAGGGTAACATCAAGAGACACCACCACAGAAGAGGCCCTATGACTCACGGCTCCAAGCACAAGAGACTTCCGGGCGTTGTGCACCGCCACGGCTTTGCCGGCGTAGGTGGTCAGACCCACGGTCAGCACAACCGTCTCCGTCACCCTGGTTCAATGGGCGCATCTTCATGGCCTAGCCGCGTGCTTCCTGGTATGCGTATGGCCGGTCATATGGGCAATGCCCGTGTGAAGGTGTTTAACCTTCAGGTTATCAAGGTTATCCCTGAGAACAATCTCGTAGTTGTAAAGGGTTCCGTTCCGGGAGCCAGAGGTTCTTATGTAATTTTGGAGGCTTAAGAGTATGAAACTTTCAGTTTTAAAGATTGACGGAACCAACTCCGGAAAGGAAGTTGTCCTCGAGGACAGCGTATTTGCTATCCAGCCTAACGACCACGCAATCTATCTCGACGTGGTTCAGTATCTCGCAAACCAGCGTCACGGCAATGCCAAGACCAAGGATCGCAGCGAGAACGCGCACAGCACCAAGAAGCTCGGACGCCAGAAGGGCGGCGGCGGTGCTCGTCACGGTAGCCTCAAGTCAAACATCTTCGTAGGCGGTGGCCGCGTATTCGGTCCTCAGCCACGTTTCTATCACCATAAGCTGAACAAGAAGCTCAAGGCCCTTGCCCGCAAGTCAGCCCTCAGCTACAAGGCTCAGGAAGATGCCATCATCGTACTCGAGCCGTTCACAATGGATGCACCGAAGACCAAGGAGCTGCTCAAGATCACTTCAGCCATCAAGGCCGGTGACCGCAAGGTGCTCTATGTGCTTCCTGCAAATTCACAGAATATCTTTCTTTCATCCCGCAACCTTCCTCAGGTAGACGTTATTACGGTTGACGAGATCAACACCTACGCCATCATGAACGCAAACAAGCTCGTTCTCATCGACGGTGTACAGGATGTTCTCGCCGAGAGGAACATGCGATAAAAGTACACGGAGATGGGAATTATCATTAAGCCAATCGTAACAGAGAAGTTGACGGCTCAGGGCGAAAAGTTGAACCGTTACGGCTTTATCGTTGACCGTAAAGCCAACAAACTTCAGATCAAGGATGCAGTTGAGAAACTCTACAACGTTTCCGTTGCTTCCGTAAATACAGCCAATTATCACGGAAAGAGGAAGAGCCGCTACACCAAGAGCGGAATCCTCAGCGGTCGTGCAAATCACTACAAGAAGGCATACATCACTCTTGCTGGTGAGGACAAGATCGATTTCTACGCTAATATCTAAGGGAGGAACGCACAATGGCAGTTAAGAAATTCAAACCGGTAACCCCGGGTCAGAGGAACAAGGTGATCAGCGCATTTGACGAGATCACTACCAACAAGCCTCAGAAATCATTGCTCGAACCTCTCAAGAGCACGGGCGGTCGCAACAACACCGGTCAGATGACCATGCGTTACATCGGTGGCGGCCACAAGAAAATGTACCGCGTCATCGACTTCCGTCGTGACAAGGACGAGTGCACCGCAAAGGTTCTTACCGTCGAGTACGATCCGAACCGCAGCGCACGCATCGCCCTCGTTCAGTACGAGGATGGCGAGAAGAGGTATATCATCGCACCTAAGGGCATTGTAGTAGGACAGGTTATCGCATCAGGAAGCGGTGTCGCTCCTGAGATCGGCAACACTCTTCCTCTCAGTGAGATTCCGGTTGGTACCATCGTTCACAACATCGAGCTCCGTCCTGGTCAGGGTGCCGCTATGGCACGTTCTGCCGGTACTTTCGCTCAGCTTGCAGCCCGCGAGGGCAAGCACGCCGTTCTCCGCCTGCCTTCAGGTGAGACCCGCATGGTGCTTGTAACTTGCCGCGCTACCATCGGACAGGTATCAAATGCTGATCACAACCTCGAAAGTCACGGAAAGGCAGGTCGCCGTCGCTGGCTTGGCCGTCGCCCTCACAACCGTGGTGTAGTTATGAACCCTGTAGATCACCCGATGGGTGGTGGTGAAGGACGCGCTTCCGGTGGACATCCACGTTCACGTACCGGTATGCCGGCTAAGGGATACAAGACACGTAATCCTAAGGCTACTTCCAACAAGTTCATCATAGAGAGAAGAAAGAAATAATCGGAATTAAACTTTAGAGATTATGAGTCGTTCATTAAGAAAAGGTCCATATATCCAGGAAGCTCTGGAGAAAAAGATTCTTGCTATGAATGAAGGTAGCAAGAAGAAGGAAGTGGTCAAGACCTGGTCTCGCGCCAGTATGATCTCTCCTGACTTTATCGGCCATACTATCGCTGTTCATAACGGAAACAAGTTTATTCCGGTATATGTAACCGAGCAGATGGTAGGTCACAAGCTTGGCGAATTCGCCCCTACACGTAACTTCCGCGGTCACGCAGGTAACAATAAGAAGTAAAGATTATGGGAAAGCGTAAAAAACTTATGGCCGACCGCCTCAAGGAGGCTAAGAAGGCTACCGCAATTGCGAAGCTCAACGACGTCCCTACTTCACCTCGTAAGATGCGTCTCGTTGCAGACACTGTCCGTGGAGTTGAGGTAAACCGTGCGCTTGATCTTCTGCACTTTTCCAAGAGAGAGGCATCCATCCGTCTCGAGAAGCTGCTCCGCAGCGCCATCGCAAACTGGGAGGCCAAGAACCCGGACAAGAGCAAGGAGCTCGAGGCGGGCAATGTATATGTCAAGACCATCATGGTTGATGGCGGACGCACACTCAAGCGTATCCGTCCTTGGTCTCGGGGCCGTGCCGCACGCATCCGCAAGCGCTCCAACCACGTTACCGTGATCCTCGATGTTAAACAACCGGTAGAGAACAAATAATATGGGACAGAAAACAAATCCTATCAGCAACAGAATCGGTATCACCCGTGGTTGGGACTCTAACTGGTGTGGTGGTAACTATGCAGAGAAGATCGCGGAGGATTATGAGATCCGCAAGTATCTCGGCAACCGTCTTGCAAAGGCCAGCCTCAGCAGGATTGTGATCGAGAGGACTCTCAAGCTCATCACCGTGACAATTTATGCAGCAAGACCTGGCTTCATCATCGGCAAGCAGGGAACTGAGGTCGAGAAGCTTAAGGAAGAGCTCAAGAAGGTAACCAGCAAGGACGTACAGATCAACATCTATGAGGTTAAGCGTCCTGAGGTTGATGCACACATCGTAGCAGACAGCATCGCACGTCAGATCGAGGGCCGCGTTTCTTACCGCAGGGCCATCAAGATGGCAGTTGCCAACACTATGAGGATGGGTGCGGAAGGTATCAAGGTTCAGATCAGCGGCCGCGTAGGTGGCGCCGAGATGGCCCGCAACGAGATGTTCAAGGAAGGACGTACTCCTCTCCACACATTCCGTGCAGATATCGACTATGCTCTTGCAGTTGCAAATACCAAGGTCGGAACCCTCGGAATCAAGGTTTGGATCTGCAATGGTGAGAAGTACGGCAAGCAGGATCTTACCCCTGCCGCTCTCGCTGCTGCAAATGCCCAGGCTGCCGGCGGAAACGGACGCGGAGGCAACGGTCGTTCAGACCGCAGGGGCCGTCGCGACTCAGACCGTCGTCCAAGGCGTGACAACCAGAAATAATTTCATCTGAAATTGTTATATTTACAGCCGGTTTCGGGTTTACCCGGAGCCGGTTTTTAGTTTTATTATGGATATCAGGGACAAGATAGCGCTTCTTCCGCACCAGAGCGGTGTTTACAGATATTATGACAGCGCCGGAAACGTCATTTACGTTGGCAAGGCCAAGGACCTTGCCAAGAGGGTTGCGCAGTATTTCGTCGATCCTTCACGGCTAAACGCCAAGACCCGAGTCCTGGTCTCGAAGATTGCCGATGTCCAATATTCAGTCGTTGACAGCGAGGCTGACGCCCTGCTTCTGGAAAACAATCTCATAAAGCAGTACAAGCCACGCTACAACATACTGCTCAAGGACTCCAAGACCTATCCCTGGATCTGCATAACCGCCGACACCTTCCCCCGCGTATTCCTCACGCGCCGCATCGAACGAGATGGCTCCCGTTACTTCGGCCCCTACAGCAGCGTATATCACGCCCGTACTCTGGTCCAATTCTTCCACGATACCTACCCGCTGCGCAGCTGCAGGCACAAGATTGACTCGGATACCATACTTCGCCACAAGCTCAGACCATGCCTGGACATGCACATTGGCCGCTGCCGGGGCTGCTGTGTCGGAGGCGTTTCAATCCAGGAATACGCCGCTTACATCAATGAGATAGAGCGCCTGCTGACCGGCGGTCTCAATGACATAATCAAGCAGTACAAGTCTGAAATGACTGCTGCCGCCGACCGTCTCGACTTTGAAAGCGCCCAGCTCTACAAGCAGCGCATCGAAGCCCTTCAGAACCATTACTCCAAGTCCATAATCACCGCTGCCGGGGACAGGGACACTGACGTCTTTTCTCTCGTATTCGAAGGTTCGGAAGCATTCGGCAATTTCCTCAGAATCCGCGGCGGAGCCGTCATCCAGTCGCTGAACCTCGGGTTCAAGATGAATATCGAAGAGGAGGAGGCTTCGGTCCTGAGCAGCTTCATAGCCGAGATAGAGGCCAAATTCGGCGCCCTCAGCCGCGAGGTAATCGTGCCCTTCCTCCCGGACGTTGAGCTCGACGGCGTGCAGTTTATCATCCCCGCCCGCGGAGACAAGCTCTCGCTGCTCGAACTGAGCAATAAGAACGCGAAAGAATTCCGCTTTAACACTATACGTCAGCGTGAGCACAGCGACCCGGACCGCTATCGTGCCGAAGTGCTGGAGTCGCTGCGTAAGGCTCTGGGAATGAAGGAATTGCCCGTGCATATGGAATGTTTCGACAACTCGAATATCCAGGGTACAAATCCGGTAGCGTCCTGCGTTGTGTTCAGGAATGGCGAGCCTAGCAAGAAGGATTACCGAAAGTTCAAGATAAAGACAGTAGTGGGTGCAAATGACTATGCATCGATGAAGGAAGTTGTTAACCGTCGCTATTCGAGGATGCTGGAGGAGGCTCCGGATGACCTGCCTCAGCTTGTTGTGATAGACGGTGGCAAGGGGCAGTTGGAATTTGCCTGGCAGGCGCTCTGTGAACTGGGTATCCAGGACCGTCTTACCGTCATTGGCCTTGCGAAAAGACTTGAGGAGGTAATCAGGGTTGGGGATCCATATCCTTTGTTCATTGACCACAATTCTCAGGCGCTCAAGCTGTTGCAGAGAATCAGAGATGAGGCACACCGCTTTGGCATTACTTTCCACCGGTCGTTGCGAAGCAAGGCCGCCCTGCAATCGTCCCTGCGTAGCATCAAGGGTGTTGGAGAGCAGACGGAGCAGAGGCTTCTGATTCATTTCGGGAGCGTGGCGAGGATTGCTGCGGCGGAGGAGGAGGATATTGCCGCCCTGGTTGGAAAGTCGCTGGCTGCGCGCATAAAGGAGGCATTGGCTGCTTCGGAGGGCGAAAACTTGGAATTATGAAAAATATTTATTTACTTTGCGAGGTTTTAGGTAGATTGTACTAATAATAAACTTAATAATTTACGTTATGATGACACGTGAAGAAATCGTAGAAAAGGTAAAAGACATCATCGTTGACAAACTTGGTGTTGAGCGCTCAGAAGTTACTGAGAGTGCGAACTTTACCAATGACCTTGGTGCAGACTCTCTTGACACCGTAGATCTCCTTATGGAGTTCGAGAAGGTATTCGGAATCAGGATTCCTGACGATGAGGCTGAGTCCTCTCCAATCGCAACCGTTGCTGACGCTGTTGCTAAGGTACAGGAGAAGCTCGCAGAACTTGAGAAATAAGAGATTACACTGATTTCCCAAATAAAAGGAGACGACCTGAGCGGTTGTCTCCTTTTTGATTTTCGGTGTGATTCCGGCTTGCCCTTATCGGTGGCAGTAGACGCCGTTCCTATTCAGCTTTGTTTGGGACTGAGAAGGTGAGAATGAGGCGAGGTTTACGATCGGAATCGAGCGGACCGTTCAGCCAGCCGCTGTAGTAGCGGTCCCTGTCAAGCACCTGCGAAGTCTCCACGCTGGAACTTGAACCGCTTCCGGCATAAGCCGCCATCATCATATAGGTGTAATAGTTGTTGTAGTAGCTGTTTCCGTAGCTGCCGTAACCATAGCCGTACATATTGTTATAGTAGCTCTGGTAGGCGAGATACTGGTAGTATTCGCTCATTTCATTATTGCTGGAACTGCTGCTGGAAGTAGTCACGACTTCATTTGCCTTGATGAGGAACCAGATGTCGTAGCTTCCGTTGTCCAGCCTCTCCTGCTTGGTCTTGTCATCGTCCTTGATTTTGACAAGTTCCTGAAGATGATAGGTGATGTCAGGCGCGAACTTGAGGTTGGACCGGTCGATGTTGCCCTGGTTTTCGTTTTCGTTGCTGGAGTCAGTAAGACTCATGAAGGTAGCCGTGGTGTCCGTCATCAGGCGGCAGGTAGGAGACAGTATGTAAGGGTATTTCTCCATATCCTGATAGTTGTCCGGGAATCTGAACGGCAGCTCTATGGTCGCCCTGTTGATAACGACGCCACGATAGTCGTCAGTCTTTTCCAGAATCATCTCGCGCGCGAGATCCACAAGCATACGCGCGCTGATTACCGGCTTGAGGCCGCCACCGCCTTCGACAAGTACCGTTTCCCCCGCCTTGCCCTCGAGCTTGCGGCTCTCGTGTCCTGTGAGGTTGAGCGCATACTCGGGGAACGATCCGCTGGAATAGTTGGTAAGGAGCGAGTCTGAACTGATGATGTCCAGGGCTCCGTAGTAGAAATAGAATGACGTGTCTTTCCTCTCTCCCTTGTAGGTGGACGTTAAGTCAAGACGGGCGTAATTGCCTGTGAGATAGTAGGAACTGTTATCGTATCCCAGCTGGAGCTTGTACATGTTGATGCGCCCTCCGTTTCCGTGAGGATTAGACGTTTCCATATAGATTCCAGGAATCTTCTTGAAATAGAGCGCTGCGCTGTCAAGGTCTTCCTGGGTTATCTCGAGGAATTTGCGAGCATAATCGAGGCTGAAGTCGAACGAGAGCGAGTCGGTGCCGTTGATGACCGGGGTGCCAATGGTGATCGGCTTTTCGGAATGCGCGATGGTGGCATTGCAGTCAAATGTCTTGCTGGCGTCGAGCGGTTCGAGAAGTTCATAAACCTTGACGTTCTGCATAATGTGGTCAAAACTCTTGTCCGTGGTAGAAAGAGTGTCAAGGGCCGACGAGAAATGCATCCTGCGCACGACAGGATTTTCGCCGAAGTCAAGAGTATCGTTAAGAGGTACTATTGAAAATGCGCTTGCCCTGGTAGAGAGGCCGAACTTCTCGTCACGTATTGCACCTATTGTTATTCTCGTAGTGGAATAGCCCGAGAGACTGTCGGCAATAAGCATATTGACCTCAGGAAGGTCACGAGATTCGACATATACGTTATAGGTCTGGTCAACGGGTACCAGATTGCCTCCGAGATTCAAATCGACTTCTACGCATCCGAGGCAGCACAAGGCTGCTGCGCATAAAACAGAGATTGAGCGCTTCATTTATGTATCTGATCGTAAAACCGGCTGTACTGCCCGACGTAGCTTCCGTCTTCCATTGCGGCCTTGTCAAAAGGAAGGATCTGTTTGCCTATGGAGCGGCAGTAATCCACTATCTCCTGATTGACATCAGCATCGCCTAGGATGATGCCGTCTGAGTACTGTGCAGCTGTTTTAGCAAGATTAATGCCATCGGCCTTTTCCTTCAGCAGAGGGAAGTCATCGGCTTCCAAACCTCCGAACGCCGCCTTTTCAGCAAAGTCGGGCTGGAAGCTCTCCGTGGAGATGTCGTTGTAGAGTGACAGCACTATTTTGCTCGAGTTGAAGATAGGATCGTCTTTGTAGATTTTTTTGAGATAGGCCGGAAGTATGTGTGAAATCCAGCCCTGGCAGTGGATGACATCCGGTGCCCAGCGAAGCTTCTTGACGGTTTCCAGCACGCCGCGCGCAAAAAATACAGCCCTTTCGTCATTGTCGGCAAAGAACTTTCCGTCCTCGTCGCAGAAGGTCTGCTTGCGCTTGAAGTAGTCCTCGTTATCAATGAAATATACCTGGATGCGGGCCGCTGAAATGCTGGCGACCTTGATGATAAGAGGCCTGTCCACGTCGCTGATGATGATGTTCATCCCCGATAGCCTAATGACCTCGTGCAACTGGTTCTTGCGCTCGTTGATGCAGCCGAAGCGAGGCATAAACGAGCGGATCTCGCATTTGCGCTCCTGAATGCCCTGAGGCAGGAAGCGACCGATTTTTGAAATGTCGGTTTCCGGGACATAAGGATAAATCTCGGAATTGACAAATAGAACTCTTTTAACGTCACCCATAACTACAAAGGTACAATTTTTTTTTGATAATCCGATATTTGATTATCTTTGAAGTTTGAAATTGGGGGATTATGGGAAAAAAAGAAAGCAAAGCGACAAGACGCAGACTGGTAAATGCCTATCTGTCAAGCGTAATCAGCATCAGTCTGGTGCTCCTGCTCATTGGTGTGGCATCGCTTCTGCTGGTAAACGCCGGCAGCGTCTCCCGCTATTTCAAGGAAAGCGTGCAGGTATCTCTGATTCTTGCCGACAACGTCTCGGAAGAGGTCGGTGCAGATTATGCGGAGGAACTTGCCTCCCGGTCCCAGATACGCTCCGCCCGCTTCGTGTCGCGTGAGCAGGGCGAAGAAGAGTTGAAACAAATGCTGGGGGAGGGCTTCCTGTCCGTATTTGAGAGTTCGCCGGTCCCTCTCTCCATCGAACTGTCGCTAGAAGCCAGCTATGTATGCCCGGACAGCCTTGCTGTGCTTCTGCCCTCTCTCGAGTCTGAAGAACTTGTCGCCGAAGCTGACTGCCAGTCCGGCCTCGTAGATGCCCTGAACGCAAACCTGGCCAAGATTTCGGCTGTGCTCGGGGTCTTTATCGCTTTGATGCTCTTTATATCTTTCGTACTGATAAACAACACGGTACGCATCAATGTGTTTGCCCGGCGATTCACCATACGCACAATGTCGCTCGTCGGCGCATCCCGCTCTTTCATCAGGCGACCGTTTATGCTCAGCGCACTGCTGCAGGGACTTGTATCCGCGCTCATCGCTCTCGGCGGTCTAGCCCTTATATTCTTTTTCCTGGGCAATTCCTTCCCGGAACTGTCCACGGCAATCGGCGCCCGATCCCGCCTGATAGTCGCTCTCATTGTGCTCGTCAGCGGCCTGATCATTTGCACCGTCAGCACATTCTTTGTCGTAAATAAACTTCTGAAAGTATCGAAAGATAAGCTATATTATTGATTATGAAAGAAATGCCTATAACGAAAAAAGGATTCTGGTTCATCGTGGCCGGAGTTGTCACAATGCTTGCCGGCTACATGCTGATGAGCGGAGGCGGGTCCGACGACCCCCAGGTGTTTAATTATGCCATGTTCAATTTCCGCCGTATCGTAGCAGCCCCGCTTCTCATTCTTGCAGGCGTGGTTGTAGTCGGAGTAGGAATAATGGGTCCGGGATGCAGGCGCGGACACGATGCGGAAAAAGACAGTAAAGAGTAATGGAAATATTTGAAGCACTGATACTTGGCTTGTTGCAGGGTCTGACAGAATTTCTTCCGGTAAGCAGCAGCGGCCATATTGCCATAGGCAAGGAGATGCTCGGCATAGAGTCCAGCGGCGACCTTATGCTGGAGGTAGTGCTCCACTGTGCGACCGTCCTCGCGACCATCGTGGTGTTTCGCAAGCAGATTTGGGACCTGTTATGCCAGCTTTTCCGCTTCAAATACAACGACGGCACCGACTACATACTCAAAATCTGCGTCTCGATGATACCGGTATTTGTGGTCGGAGTCTTTTTCAAGGATGCGGTTACTGCACTATTCTCTTCATTTATCGTAGTGGGTATAGCCTTGATGGTCACTGCCTTGCTGCTTTTCCTCTCCGATAGCGGACTGCTTGCGGCACGCCGCGCCAACTGCGAC
>SAMEA3663125__coassemble_241_pt1 | contig 16010 bp, 12 predicted proteins | sample SAMEA3663125__metabat2_low_PE_016 | metagenome-assembled genome bin SAMEA3663125 (sample SAMEA3663125) | pig gut metagenome | biome: pig gut; feature: pig-associated habitat; material: faeces | place: Denmark | collected 2012
GCTGTGATTTTGAACCAATTGCATCGACGTCGCACTGGTAGAATTCGCGATATCTGCCTTTTTGCGGGCGGTCTGCCCTCCATACCGGCTGCATCTGGAAACGCTTGAACGGGAAGGAAATCTCGTTCTGGTGCTGGACCACGTAGCGTGCGAAAGGGACGGTCAGGTCGTAGCGCAGTCCTTTTTCGCAGACCTTGAGCGAGAGGGCCCGGCTGTCAAGCCTGCCGTCATCCCCGGTGACCTGGGCGGTATCCACGCTGCCGAATGCATCTCCGCTGTTGAGGATGCGGAAGAGCAGCTTGTCGCCCTCTTCGCCGTATTTTCCGAGCAGGGTGCTGAGATTCTCCATTGCCGGAGTCTCTATCTGCGCGTATCCGAAGGTCTTGAAGACACCTCTTATCGTGTCGAATATGTAGTTGCGTTCGGCCATTTCCTTCTGACCGAAGTCCCGCGTGCCCTTAGGGATGGATGGTTTCTGTGCCATTTCTGTTGTATCGATTAATCACGCAAATTTACAACATATTGCTGAATAATGCTTAATTTTGTAAAAATATGTCCAAAGTATGAAACAGTTCTTCAAAATGACACTTGCAGTGGTGTGCGGTCTGTTTATCGCTTCGATAATATCCGGCCTGATATCTCTGCTCATCCTTTCTTCCATTGCGGCACTGGGCGAGTCGGTGCCGGCAGTTCCGTCAAAGGCTATGCTTACGGTGAACCTCAGCTCGCTGAGCATCACAGAACAGCAAACTCCTTCCAACCCGTTTGAAATGATAGGCTCCGACTCTGGAATGCCACAGCAGCTTGCTATACTCGATGCCGTAAACGCGATAAACAATGCAGCCGAGGACCCTCGCATCAGCTTCATCTACCTCCGCAGCGACGGCGCGACCCAGATTACTGCCTGCGAAGAGTTGCGCAAGGCACTTGCCCGGTTCCGTACCAGCGGCAAGGCTGTAGTGTCCTATATCGAGGCTCCTACAACCCTGAGCTACTATCTTGCATCCGTTGCTGACAAGGTCTATATGACTTCCAATCTCGGTACTCTCATCAATATCAATGGAGTTAGCTCCCAGATGGTTTATCTTAAGGACCTGCTTGACAAGCTCGGAGTCAACGTTCAGCTCATTCGTCACGGCAAATACAAGTCTGCCGGCGAGCCTTATATCAGAAGCACTCCTTCGGCGGAGGCGCTTGAACAGACCCGCGCAATGGTCAACTCGATGTGGGGCGTGATTGCCGAAGAAATATCCGCATCCCGCGGCATCAGCGTGGACGCTCTCAACTCCGCAATTGACAATCTGAAGCTCGCATCACCGGAAGATATGCTTGCCGAAGGCCTTGTGGACGGTCTGCTTTCCCGCGAACAGCTTTACAACAAGGTTGCAGACCTCTATGTGGCGGAAAGCTTCGAGGATGTCAAGTCCATTTCACTTCAGGACTACTCTGCCGCACTGCTTGCAGAGCAGCTGGCAAAGAAGGGCCCGGCAGGAACGATAGCAGTGCTCCATGCTGACGGACAGATTGTGGAAGGAATTGCTACACAGGAAGTTGCAGGCGCGCGTTACGCCTCTCTCATCCGCAAGCTCCGCAAGGATGACAAGATCAAGGCTGTAGTTCTCCGTGTCAATTCTCCTGGCGGAAGCGTCCTTGCTTCCGAGCAGATCAAGGAGCAGCTCGACTCTCTCAAGGCGGTCAAGCCGCTCATTGCCTCTTACGGTGACTATGCAGCAAGCGGCGGATACTGGATTTCCAACAACTGTGACAAGATTTACTCAGATGCCCTGACTCTTACCGGCTCAATCGGAGTGTTCAGCATCGTTCCGGAATTTAGCAAGACACTCAAGAACGTGGCTCACGTCAACGTGCAGAGCGTTTCTTCCAACAAGCACGGCGACCTTATGAGCTGTATGAGACCTTTTGATGCGGATGAACTGGCATATATGCAGAAACCTGTCGAGCAGATTTACGAAAAGTTTACTTCTGTAGTGGCCGAGGGCCGCGATATGCCTGTCAGCAAGGTTGATGAGATTGGTCAGGGCCGCGTATGGACTGGCGTCGAAGCCTTGCATATAGGACTTGTTGATGAAATAGGCACTCTCTCAGATGCAATTTCCTATGCTGCTTCGCTGGCTGGAAACCCTGAGCTGTCTGACTGGAAAATAAGTGCATACCCGGAACCTCAAACCCTGTTCGAGAGCATTATGACCATGTTTGGCGGTGCTCCTGAATCCTCACTGATAAAAAAGGTGGAGGAACTCAAGGCTCCGATGATGCTTGCCCGCATCCCTTATGAATTGAGATTCTTCCGCCCTTGATGACGGCTTGTCCGAGTGGCGACTGAAATACCTTGCCCCCGACGGTTACTGTGCCCCGGGGGTAATTTTTATATTTGCGCAGCAGGGCGGTGAGCTTGCCGAATGTCTGCTCGCTCAGCGAAAGCTCCTCCAGCAGCCTCCAGAGCACAGGCTCCCAATGCTCGAGTTCCAGCAGCCTGTCAATCACTATCCCCCTTATGTCCGTGACCTTGGACAGCGCTGCCCTGAAATACGAATCCGCTATGTCATCGGCCTGTGCCAGCCGCCTCATATCCGAGTTGAGAGTCTGGAGAAATCCCGGGTTTATCCTCTCGAAAATCGGAAATACCTCATTGCGAATGATATTGCGCTTATATGCGTTCTCCCCGTTGCTGCTGTCTTCCCGCCACTTGCAGCCCTTGCCGCGCATCCAACTCTCTATGCTTTTTCTGTCGATATCCAGCATTGGCCTCAGAATCACCAGCCCCGACTCCCTGCAACTCTCGGCCGCCATTCCGCGTACGCCCCGACTCCCTGTCCCTCGCAACAGGTTGAGTATCAGCGTCTCTGCGTTGTCGTTGGCATTATGCGCCACTGCCACTCCCCGGTACCCGAATTGCTCGCATAGGCTCGCGAACCAGTCGTAGCGCAGCTCCCTTGCCGCCATTTCGATGCTGATTCCGCGCTCCTGCGCCACTCCGGCGGTATCGAAGTGCGCGACGTGCAGACGGATTTTCCTATCCTCGCACCAGCTGCGTACAAACGCTTCATCGCCCTCCGACTCCTCTCCGCGCAGGCGGAAATTGCAGTGGGCGATGGAGAATTCTTCCCCGGAAAACAACTCCGGGGCGCGGTTTGCGAGGTACATCGAGTCGATTCCCCCGCTGACAGCCAGCAGGACAGACATTATCTGCTCTTTATCGAGTAGGTGAAGTTGACAGCGAAGAACTCCTTGAACTGGGTCTTGCTCGTTACTCCGTCTATGGTCACGATAGGGTCGTAAACCAGCCAGGTATCGATGCTCAGCTTGATGAATTTGTTGGCTACCCAACTGATCTTGTTATCCCAGTTGACACGGTTGTGCTGGAAAGGATTGTCAAGGTAGTCGGTGAAGAGCACGAGCTGGGTAGAGTAGTTGATCTGGTCGTTGATCGTGGCCTTGAAGTTTAACTTGACCTGGGCACCGAACTGGAAGAGCAAGCTCTTGTAACCTGCGTCAAGGTTCTCAGGATCAACGGGTTTCATACCGTATCCCTTCTTGAGCTCGTCAATGGTACAGATGGTGAAACCTCCGGTGAGAGGGGCGATGTTGACATTGAACCAGGACACCGGGTTCCACTCCATACCGAGCGCTATGTTGGTGTAGCCCGGTGAAAGGAAGCCTGACTTGAGAGTTCCCTTCCATTTGTTGCTCTCCTCTTCCTGAACATAGTTGACGTAACCGTCGGTGAACTGCGAACGGAAGTCAAAGGAGGCAGTGTAGTTCCATGTGCTGCTCTTTCCGGTCTTGTAAGCCCATTTGCTCTCGAAGTAAATGCGGTCGGTGTTTTTCTGAAGCAGGTTGCGCTTGTCTGCCGACCAGAGGAATCCGTAGTTGAGCTGCAGACGGTTGTTCCAGCTCATAAGGTCCCTGGTATATATGGCCTTGCCGTCGATACCCGCTGCAAGACTCAGGGTGTTGTAGCCACCGGCCGCCCAGTTGAACAGACCGGTCTGGTTAAATCCGAGGTCAAAATCGACTCCCTTGGTCCAGAATTGGGTGTTGTCAACTTTCTTGTTGGCTTTTGCTGCAGCCTCGGCCATGGCCTTTGCTGCTTCCTCGGCGGCTTTCTGCACATCCTGCGCGAACGCCCCACCGGAACAAATCAATAATGCTGAGATGATGACCGTTATTCTTTTCATAGTTGTCTAGTAAGAAATTGCAAATACTACCCTGCGGCTTGAAGGCTTGCCGGAATAAATGTCCCTGCCTTCCTCCTCGCAGACGTAACTGTCAACAGGAATGCATCTTATCGTTGCCTTGGTGGCCTCCTTGATTGCCTGCTCGGTCTCTGCCGTGCCGTCCCAGTGGCAGAGCAGGAACTTGCCGGTCTTGATTTTCTCCTGAAATTCCTCCCAGCTGTCGCACTTCTCAACATTGGCGTCTCGGAATGCGAGAGCTTTGTTGTAGATGTTCTGCTGAATATCCTCGAGCAGTGTATCTATGTGAGCTGCAATGCCTTCGATTGACATCGTCTCCTTGGTGAGCGTGTCCCTGCGTGCTACCTCGACTGTGCCTGAAGAAAGGTCGCGGGCGCCCATGGCAAGCCTTACCGGCACGCCCTTGAGTTCCCATTCGGCGAACTTGAATCCCGGCCTGAGAGTATCCCTGTCGTCAATCTTCACGCTGTGACCGAGGGCTTCGATTTCCTTTTTGAGCTGCTCCATCTTGTCGATGACCGCATTATGCTCCTCTTCGCTGCGGTAAATGGGAACCATAACGACCTGAATCGGCGCAAGCCTCGGAGGCAGAACGAGTCCGTTGTCGTCTCCGTGAGCCATGATCAGCGCTCCCATAAGTCTGGTGCTCACGCCCCAGGAAGTCGCCCAGACATACTCCTGCTTGCCTTCCTTGTTGGTGAACTGCACGTCGAAACTCTTGGCGAAATTCTGCCCGAGGAAGTGCGAGGTTCCTGCCTGCAGCGCCTTTCCGTCCTGCATCATCGCCTCTATGGTAAGGGTGTCCAGGGCACCTGCGAAGCGCTCGTTCGGGCTCTTGTGTCCCACGATGACAGGGAGAGCCATCACGTTGCGGGCAAAGTCAGCATAGACCTGCACCATAGTCTCCGCCATCTGCTGAGCCTCTTCGGCGGTCGCGTGTGCGGTGTGTCCCTCCTGCCAGAGGAATTCGGCCGTGCGGAGGAAGAGTCTGGTTCGCATTTCCCAGCGCACGACGTTGGCCCACTGGTTGCAGAGCACCGGAAGGTCTCTCCAGGAGGTGATCCAATTCTTGTAGGTGCTCCATATTATTGTTTCGGAGGTAGGTCTTACGATGAGTTCCTCTTCGAGTCTGGCGTCCGGGTCCACGACCACACCCTTGCCGTCAGGATCGTTCATCAGTCTGTGATGGGTGACAACCGCACATTCCTTGGCAAATCCGGCCACGTGCTCGGCCTCCTTGCTGAAGAAAGACTTTGGTATGAACAGAGGGAAATAGGCGTTCTGTACGTCCTTCTCCTTGAAGGCAGCGTCGAGTATGTGCTGCATCTTCTCCCATATTGCATAGCCGTACGGCTTGATGACCATACATCCTCTTACTGCTGACTGCTCCGCAAGGTCTGCCTTGAGAGCGAGATCGTTGTACCACTGTGAGTAGTTCTCCGAACGTTTTGTAACCTCTTTTGCCATATACTTGTAATTCTGCTTTTTTTATTTGAAATTTGTGCAGTGTATGCGCAATTATGCAATCGGCATAAATATTGCGATACAAAGATACAAATATTTTTATCAGGAGGTATATATGAAACAGAGCCAATTTACAATTATGTCGCTGCTCGTCTGTCTGACCGTGGCCTCTTGCGGCTCGTCTGCGCAGTTTGCACAGCAGCGGTTTCAGGATGGTATATATAGAAGTACATCTCCTCAACCTGAGGAAGAACAGTATGCTGTTCTGTCCCGTGAAGATATAGAAAGGATGGCAGCCGAACAGATTGAAAAGGACAGGCTGGCATCCGGCGAAAGCCTTTCATACAGCGATTCGGATGACCGGACCGTTGTAAATCTTTATCTTGTCGATCCTTGGCTGTACACTCCGCTTTCATACGGAAGGTATTGGGACCGCTGGTACTGGAACCGCTGGCATCTCGGCACCTGGTATGATCCGTATTGGAGCTTTAGCTTCTATTATGACTGGTACAGTCCTTGGTACTGTGGTGGATGGTATGACCCTTGGTACGGTCCGTACTACGACCCTTGGTATGGCCCTGGATTCTGGCACGGCCCTCATTACGGTCCTTATCCGGGACCGCATCCCGGCCATCATCCGGGAATATTTCCTGGAGGCGGACCTCATCATCCGGATCATGGATACGGTAACAGATATTATGGTCCGCGAAACGGAACCCAGTCTGTTCGCAGCCGTTACATAACCGGTCCTTCCAACTCCGGTATGTCCCGAACCCCTCTTGCAGGCGGTTCTGCAGGTGGCAGCTTCATCAGCCGTGCACCGTCCGGCGGCAGCCAGGGTTCAGTATCTTCGGGAAGCAGCACTTCCAGGGGAACGGTTCGCGGTCTAGGCGGTTCTTCCCGTTCTTCAGCGGTCTCTGGCACAAGCTCCGGAGCATCACGCTCTTCTGCGGTTTCGGGCGGCAGTGGAGTATCCAGGGGCGGTACTTCCCGCGGAGGCAGTTCGGTGGGGTCGTCAAGCAGCACGTCCCGTTCGTCCGGCAGCTCATACAATAGCGGCAGCAGTTCCCGCAGCAGTTCGGTGGGTTCGTCAAGCAGCACGTCCCGTTCATCCGGCAACTCATACAATAGCGGAAGCAGTTCCCGCGGAGGCAGTTCGGTGGGTTCGTCAAGCAGTACGTCCCGTTCGTCCGGCAGCTCATACAATAGCGGCAGCAGTTCCCGCAGCAGCTACAACAGCGGTAGCAGTTCGCGCTCTTCCGGAGGCAGTTATAGCGGAGGTTCGTCCAGAGGCGGTGGATACAGCGGAGGTGGATACAGCGGTGGCGGCGGCTCGTCAAGGGGCGGCGGCGGTGGCCGCAGGTAAGCGCTCCGTGTCTGTAAACCTGACATTTTTGAAAGTATGAAAAACTTAATAAAACCAATGATTATGAAGAAATTACTTATCAGCATCTCTCTGTTGGGCTGTTGCCTTGCGGCTGGTGCACAGAATATGTATGACGCCATAAACCTGAGCGAAGTCAATTACTTCGGCACGGCGAGGAGTATGGCTCTCGGAAACGCGGTTACTGCCGTCGGCGGTGATCTCGGAACAGTGAACATAAACCCTGCAGGATCCGCAGTTGCCGGATACAGCCAGTTTACCATCTCTCCGGGAATTACCATCTCTTCCACAAGTGCCGGATATGTAGGTAATGGCGTTGACCAGCATAGCAGTTCCATCAGCAAGTCACGCAAGATTACTATGCCGAATCTCGGAACGATGCTGAACTTCGAGACTGGAAAGAAATACGGGCTCAAGTCTTATGCTTTCGGTGTAATAATAAACCATACCAACAACTTCCTTAACTCCTTCGATGTTGCCACGCAGTGCAGCAAGACCTCGCGTTTCGCTGAATTTGCGGCAGCTTCAAACGGACTTTCGACGCGCGACCTCGGAAGTTACGACGCTTTCTATGACACCGACATCAACTGGGACCTGCTTACGGCATATCAGGCAAACCTGTTCTCCGATTATGGAACTGACGGCCTGTATGCAGGAAACTCGGAGGCTATTGCTCCGGGTCTCGACTATCATTACATACCCGGAGCGATGACCCAGCGCTCCCATGTCGAGCGTTCGGGAATCAAGCGTGACGTTATAGTCAATTTTGCAGGAAATATCTCTGACAGAATATTTTTCGGAGTCAATCTCGGATCTGTCACTTCGTCGTACAACTACTCTGAACTGTATCGCGAAGAGCCTTTGCAGCCCGATCTTTTCGGCCTGACATTCGTAAAGGACGGGCAGAATGTCGAGACCAACTATTTGAGAGGTTCGATGAGATACGCCTACGCTGCCGACTACACGGGAATCTATGGAAAGATAGGAGTCATAGCTCTTCCTTTCCGCTTCCTCAGGATAGGCGCGGCAATCAAGACTCCGACGCTCTACACCGTCAACGAGGCCTGGCAGTATGAGGCATCATCTTCTTACTCCAACTCTTACTTCAATGGAAGCGCGACTTCACCTCTGGGTAACTATACTTATGACCTCGTGGCCCCTTGGGAGGCCAACTTCGGCATAGCGATGACCCTGGGCGCAAGACTGCTCCTGAGCTATGACTACGAAATGACGGATTACAGTTCGATGAGGTTTGAAAATTCTCCTTCGAGCGACTTCGGTTTCAATCCGTTCAATGTCCAGAATGAAACCATATCCAGATTCTGCGGTGTTTCCAACTCGCACCGTTTCGGAGTGGAACTGAGGCTCATACCGTCCCTCTCGCTGCGTTACGGATATACCAACACATCAAGCCCTGAGCGCGTATATACCGACGACTATGGCAATTATGTGGATGCCAACGAGTTCAGCCGTTATTATGATGACTTCCAGTCAGGAAGGGTGCTGCTTTACTCTCCTAGATATGTCAACAGCGGCAGACACTCCCACTCTTTCGGAATAGGCTATGCTTCCAACGGTTCTTTCTTTATGGATTTTGCCATCAGAAAGACAACGTACACAGCAGAAACATACCTTCCTTATTATGATTATACCAACTATGACAAGAACGGACAGCAGGTAAACACACCTTCACCACAGATTTCGTATATTCGCAGGCCTGTCAACGCTATCCTGACTTTCGGTTGGAGATTCTAAAAATTACGCCGATGGAATATACAGCTAGGAAACTTGCACAAATCCTTAACGGAACGGTGGATGGCAATCCTGATGCGGTTGCCTCCTCCTTTGCAAAGATAGAACACGGCAAGCCGGGTAACCTTTCCTTCTTTGCCAACCCGAAATATGAGGAATACGTTTACAGCAGCCGGGCCTCGATCCTTCTTGTCAACAAGGATTTTGTGCCGTCAAAACCTGTTACTCCCACGATGGTCAGGGTCGAGAATGCATACTCGGCTCTGGCCGATTTGTTGAAATACGACTCCGACCGTCGCAAAACCTTCCGCCGCCACAGGGGACGCTGCCGCATCGCATTCAGCGCTAAGCTAGGCAAGAGAGTATGGGTGGGAGATTTTGTGACCATCGGGAAGAACTGCTCCATAGGTGACAGAACCAGGATATGCGACAATGTCACCATAGGTGAGGGCACGGTGATAGGCAAGGACTGCATCATCTATCCCGGAGTGCATATCTTTCCGGGTATGATAATAGGTGACAGGGTGATACTCCACGCAGGATGCATTATCGGCGATGACGGATTTGGCAATGCCCCTCAGGCTGATGGAAGCTGGCGCAAGATAGAACATCTTGGCAATGTCATCATAGGAAATGACGTGGAAGTGGGCTCCAACACCACGATTGACCGCGCTCCGATGGAGTCAACCATCATCGAGGACGGCGTCAGGATAGACAATCTCTGTCAGATAGCACATAATGTCGTCGTAGGCAAGAACACCGCAATGGCGGCCCTTACGGGAATAGCCGGATCCACGAAAATAGGCGAAGGCTGCATATTGGCAGGCCAGGTCGGAATAGTCGGACACGTAACGATTGCGGACCATACCACCGTCGGCGCAAAGTCAGGAGTCATAGGCAATATACGCAAGCCGGGAGAAACATATTTCGGTACTCCGGCCATACTGCACAAGACTTATTTGCGCAGTTATGCAAAATTCAAGCGCTCCGGAGAGGAATAAAGAGATTTTCTTCCTATCTTTGCGGACTTTATGACACAAAAGACTTTAAGCAGGACGTATTCTTTCTGGGGCAAGGCGCTCCATTCGGGTTGTTATTCTCATATGAATATCAAGCCGGCACCGGCAGATACGGGCATTGTATTCGTGAGAACCGACAAAAAGGTGGAGATTAGGGCATTGGCTGAGAATGTAAGTTCAACTGCCAGAAGTACAACCATTTCAAATGGAAGGGTGTCCGTCGGAACCGTCGAGCACGTGTTGTCGGCACTGACCGGACTGGGCGTTGACAACGCCATCATTGAAATAGACAACAAGGAAGTCCCTATCCTTGACGGAAGCGCAAGGTTCTATATAGAGAAGATGGCAGCAGATCCGCTTGTGGATCAGGGAGTTGAGCGTAAATGGGTGGAGATAAGAGATGAGATATTTCTCGAAAACCGCAAAACCGGATCCTATCTCCGCATAACCCCGAGCGAGACTCCGAGCATCGAGGTGACAATAGACTTCAACTCGAGGGTGCTTGGCGTTCAGACCGTCCGCTGGACTCCTGACGTTGATTTTGCAACAGAGATAGCGCCCTGTCGCACATTCTGCTTCTTCCACGAAATCAAGCATATGCTTATGCTCGGACTCGTCAAGGGCGGAGACGTGGAAAACGCGATAGTGATAGTGGAGAAACCTATATCGGAAAAGATGTTAAGCAAGATGGCAAAGTCTTTCAACCAGCCGCTTCTCAGCGTTACTCCCGAGGGCTACCTGAGCAATCTTGAGCTCCGTTTTCCGGACGAATGCGGTCGTCACAAACTCCTTGACGTGATAGGAGACATGAGACTCGCAGGCGGATTCCTCAAGGCCCGTGTCGAAGCATACAAGCCCGGACACGCCATCAACACCGAAACGGCAAAACTTATACGGCAAAACCTTAAGTAACAACAGATTTATACAGACTGGATTATGGCAAACATACACCCACTTGCAACAGTACACCCGGGAGCAAAACTCGGCGCAAACGTCGAGGTCGGCCCATACGCGTACATTGACGACAACGTAGAAATTGGAGACGGCACCAAAATCCTTCCTCACGCCACCGTCTTTTCATATGTTAAGATCGGCAAGGACTGCACCGTATTTCCGGGAGCCGTTGTAGGCGCCATCCCGCAAGACCTCAAGTTCGAGGGCGAGGTGACTTACGTGGAGATTGGTGACCGCGTCAACATTCGCGAATGCGCCACAATCAACCGCGGAACCAAGGCCAGCGGCAAGGGCGTAACCAGAATCGGCGACGATACCCTCATAATGTCCTACGTCCACGTTGCGCACGACTGCACCGTCGGCAAGCACTGCATACTCGTAAGCTACGTCGGCATCGCCGGTGAGACCGAAGTAGGTGACTGGGCAATTATCGGAGGCGGAACCAAGGTTCACCAGTTCAGCAAGATAGGTACCCACGCAATGGTCGGTGGCGGTTCTGCCGTCAACAAGGACATCCCGCCATACTCCATCTGCGGACGCATTCCGGAGTCAACATCGTCGGACTGCGCCGCCGCGGATTCGATTCTGACACCATACGCAACATCAAGGACATATACGACACCATTTACTATCAGGGCTACAACATCTCCGACGGATGCGCCAAGGTCGAAGCAGGCTTCCTTCCGAGCGAGGAACGAGACACCATACTCGCCTTCATCACCAACTCCAAGCGAGGCATCGTAAGGGCCTCCGACTCATCCGAAAAGGGATCCATCGAGTAGTGCTCCTGTCGGTGGCATATTTCCCTCCTGTCGAATTCTTCGCCCTCCTGGCGGAGAATTCGACCGTTTATCTGGAGGCCTGCGAGTATTACTGCAAGCAGTCCTGGCGCAACCGCTGCCGCATCCTGACGGCTAACGGACCTATGGACCTGAGCTTTCCGGTGAAGCACTGCGGCGACCTTTTCCATACCCCGGTCAGCGAGGTGCAGGTCGATTATTCCGTGCCCTGGGTGCGCAGGACGCAGTATGCGATAGAGTCGGCATATTTCAACTCGCCATTTTTCATCTACTACAGGGATGAGTTGTTCGACATTCTGGACAGCCGTCCGGAAACGCTCTGGGAGCTGGATCTGGAACTGATACGCTTCTTCTGCCGCAAGATTGGCATAGCGCCGGAACTCATCCCGACCAGCGAATACGTGAAGCAGCCGTCCGGGGATGATTACAGGGAGGTCCTGCACCCGAAAAGAAGCAACAGCGTACTTTCCGACAGGGGACTCGACCGCGGGTACTGGCAGCTTTTCCGTGAGCGTTTCGGCTTTGTCCCTGGATTGTCCGTTATGGACCTTCTTTTCAATGAAGGCCCGGAAAGCATATGCTGGATCAAGAATAATTCTTGATTTTCAAATATTTTTACTATCTTTGCAGTGTGAAAGAGATGGGAGGCCCGAGCGGGGCTTCCTTTTTTGTTGAAATTAATATGGTACAGGAAGAGTTCAGACAGGTTGTCGCACAGGCCGCAGAAGCGCGTGCCTGCACGGTCGTAGCAATTGAATTTGACGACTTTGACAATATTTTCGAGGTTGTGCTCGACAAGGAAAACGGAGATGTCACGCTGGATGACTGCGAGTTCGTCCACAGGGCCGTGCTCGACCGTTTTGACCGCAATGTCGAGGATTATGCCCTTACGGTCGGCTCTGCCGGCATAGATTCCGCCGAAGCGGACGAGATGTTGAACAATATGGAAAAAGAACAATAAAATGGAAAAAGAAAAAGCCGTAACCTTGATTGATGCATTCAAGGACTTCAAGGATGAGAAGAGCATTGACCGCCCGACGATGATGGGCGTGCTCAAGGATGTGTTTCTCACTCAGATAGCCAAGATCTACGGATCGGCGGACAATTTTGACGTGATTGTCAACGTTGACAAGGGAACCTGCGAGATTTACCAGAATTTCGAGATTGTCGAGGAAGTGGAGAATCCCAATGCGGAGATGACCCTTGAGCAGGTCCGTCAGGAAGATGGCGGAGATGACTATGAGATAGGCGATTCCTACGCAAAGATCTTCCCGCTTTCTGCGTTCGGCCGCCGCGGTATCCTGAACATTCGCCAGAACCTTCAGGGCCGCATTATGGATATCGAAAAGGCAAACGTTTACAAAAAATACCTCGCAAAGGTCGGAGAACTCTTTACCGGAGAGGTTTACCAGACCTGGACCAAGGAGGTGCTTATACTTGACGAGGACGGAAACGAACTCCATATCCCTAAGAACGAGCAGATTCCGGGCGAGCGCTTCAAGAAGGGCGACTCAGTCCGCGCCATCATCAAGTCGGTGGATATGAAGAACAATACCACCCCGTACATCACCCTCAGCCGTACCAGCGACGGCTTCCTCGAGCGTCTTTTCGAGCACGAGGTGCCGGAAATCGCCGATGGTCTGATCACGGTCAAGAAGGTTGTGCGCGTACCTGGTGAAAGGGCAAAGGTTGCCGTCGAGAGCTATGACGACCACATCGACCCTATCGGCGCCTGCATCGGTGTCAAGGGCGGCCGCATCCTCGGAATCGTGCGCGAGCTCAGGAACGAAAACATTGACGTGATTCAGTATTCGTCCAATCCTGTGCTGCTCATCCAGCGCGCCCTGCAGCCGGCTCACGTTTCGTCCATCGATCTGGGCGAGGGTCCTGAGGACAAGGTAAAGGTCTATATGCTTCCTGAAGAGGTCCGCAAGGGTATCGGCCGCAACGGCGTGAACATCCAGCTCGCCGGCAAGCTCGTAGGCCGCGACATCGAGGTTTGGCGCGACATCCCTGCCGGTCAGGAAGACGAGGAGGACGTTCTTCTGAGCGAATTCTCCAACGAAATTGACCAGTGGATCATCGACAAGCTCGAGTCCATCGGTTGCGACACCGCCAAGAGCGTGCTCGCGCTCGATCCGTCAGACGTTGCGAAGCGTGCTGACCTCGAGGACGAGACCGTAGCGGAGGTGATGGATATACTCAGATCGGAATTTGAAGATTAATCATAACAGTTAGAGAATGGCAGAAATCAGAATTAACAAATTGATGAGGCAGTTCAACATCGGCCTCGGCGACCTTGTTTCCTTCCTTAAAAAACTCGGTGTCGAAGTCGATGAGAACCCGAATGCCAAGGTGTCCGACGAATATTTGCCGGATATCAAGAAGCAGTTCGGCAAGGACCTCGAAGCAAAGCAGGCCGCAGACAAGGTTGAGGTACATATCATTGATATTTTGAACAAGGGTTCCAAGCAGGGAAAGCAGGAGGAGGAGACCGAGCCGGAGAGGGAAACGGTCATCAGGACCAATATGCTCAACAACGACAAACGTTCGGCCGAACAGAAAGCTGCAGAAAACAAGGCGGAGGCCTCTGCAGCAGTTGCCGAGCAGTCTGATTCTCCTGCCAGAAACGAGTCCGCAGCCCCTGAAAAGGAAGCGGAGGCTCCTCAAGAGACTTCGGTAAATGAAACTGCACCCGTTGAGGAGCAGTCTGCCTCAAACGCAGCCGAGCCTCAGCAGGAAGAGCAGGCCGCTGCCCCGGCAGAGACCCCTTCCGAGGAGAGCAGGCCGGAAGAACCGGCAAAGGAAGAGGTGGATTCTTCCCCTTTCGAGGCTGCTCCTGAACAGGAAGATGCGGCAGTAGAGAAAAAGGCTGAGCCTGAAGAGAAGCCTGCGGCTGCGCAGTCACCTGCCGAGTCGGAGGTTAAGGCTTCCGACAAGAGCGAGAGCACTCCTTTCAAGGTTGTCGGCAAGATCGACCTCAACCAGTTCAAGCGCAAGCCTGAGAAACGCGAGCGCATAGGCAAGCAGAAGGTTGACGTTGCCAAGGCCGGGGCGAATATCGACCGCAACTCCGGCAAGAAGGACAAGCAGAACCAGAACAACCAACAGCAGGCGCAGCAGCAGTCCAGCCGCAGTAAACGCAAGCGCGACAAAAACGCCGAACGCTTCAAACCGGCTATGACCGAGGCGGAGCAGGAGGAAATGCAGAAGGAGATCCAGAAGCAGGTCAAGGAGACCTACGCCAGGATGAACGAGGGCAAGAAGAACAACTTCGGCGCAAAATACCGCAAGGAAAAGCGCGAAGCCGCAGCCCTCAAGACCCAGGAGGAGCTCGCCGAGGCTGCAGCTGGTCAGAAGACGCTCAAGGTCACCGAATTTGTGACCGTAAACGACCTCGCTACCCTTATGAACAACACTCCGGTGGTCAAGGTCATCGGCGCTTGTATGAGCCTTGGACTTATGGTTTCCATCAACCAGAGGCTCGATGCTGAAACCCTCGTCCTCGTAGCGGAAGAATTCGGCTACAACGTCGAGTTCGTGACCGCTGACATCTCCGAGGAAATCAATGCGAACGAGACGCCTGACCGTCCGGAGGATCTCGTGGAGAGGCCGCCTATCATTACCGTGATGGGACACGTCGATCATGGCAAGACGTCGCTGCTCGACTACATACGCAAGTCCAACGTCATTGCGGGCGAGGCCGGTGGAATCACCCAGCACATCGGTGCGTACAGCGTCACCCTCGAGGACGGCAGGAAAATTACCTTCCTCGATACTCCTGGACACGAAGCCTTTACAATGATGCGTGCCCGTGGAGCCCAGCTCACCGACCTTGCGATCATCATCATTGCGGCTGACGATGCCGTGATGCCGCAGACCATAGAGGCTATCAATCACGCGCAGGCTGCAAATGTGCCTATGGTATTTGCTATCAATAAGATAGATAAACCGGGCGCTGACTCTGAAAAGATACGCCGCCAGCTTTCCGAAATGAACATTCTCGTTGAGGACTGGGGTGGAAAATACCAGTGCCAGGAGATTTCGGCAAAGAAGGGTCTCAATGTGGACAAGCTTCTGGAAAAGGTGCTTCTCGAGACCGATCTGCTTGAACTCAAGGCCAATCCTAACAAGCTCGCACAGGGTGCGGTCATTGAGTCTTCACTTGACAAGGGCCGCGGATATCTGGCTACCGTGCTTGTGCAGGAAGGAACCCTGCGTCAGGGCGACGTGATGCTCTGCGGCGCATACTATGGCCGAATCAAGAGTATGTTCAACGAACGTGGACAGAAGGTTACCGAGGCCGGTCCTTCCACTCCGGTATCCGTGCTCGGACTCAGCGGAGCTCCTGCAGCCGGTGAAAAGTTCAACGTGCTCGCAGAGGAGCGTGATGCAAAGAGCATAGCTGCCAAGCGTGAGC
>SAMEA3663125__coassemble_248_pt1 | contig 15540 bp, 16 predicted proteins | sample SAMEA3663125__metabat2_low_PE_016 | metagenome-assembled genome bin SAMEA3663125 (sample SAMEA3663125) | pig gut metagenome | biome: pig gut; feature: pig-associated habitat; material: faeces | place: Denmark | collected 2012
AGTGCAAAGGATGCAGATGGAAACGCAATTGTAGGCCCTTCAGTAGAACAACACGAATGTTCAGGATGTGTAGTACACGTTAGTGACCTCAAGCACGTTGTCATCGAAGGCCTCCACGACTACATAGTCGCCGAAAAAGACGGAAGGTTGCTGATTTGCCGCCTCTCTTCAGAGCAGAGAATAAAGGAATTTCAGAAATAATTGTTAAATTTGCATCGCTTTGATGCGGGCGTGTTGAAATTGGTAGACAAGCAAGACTTAGGATCTTGTGCCCCGTGCGTGTGGGTTCGAGTCCCACCGCCCGCACATAAAACCCCTCTTAATCATTTGATTTTGAGGGGTTTATCTTTTGCCTTGGTGTACTAAAAGTGTTCTGTTGGCCAAGTTAATCCGGTTCCTTACGATGTGTCTCTTTGACCAGCATCCCGCAATAAGAAAGAGGATGACATTCTGGCCTATGCCTTAATGTCATCCTCTTCAAAAAGTGTCGCAGCAATGCTATTCAGCGGTAATGCTTACTCTTCTGAATGCCGGTCCTTCGCCGTTTGCCGATGAACCTATGCCCTTGGCGCTGCTGATGCGTTCTTTTCCTATACCAATCTGGTTCAGGATGTTGATTACGCTTGACACGCGCTCGTCGCTGAGTTTCTGGTTGTATTCACTTCCGCCTTCATTGGAAGCTTCTCCCACGATGCTTATCATTCCATCGGAACTGAGCTGAACACCGTAAGCAATCAGTCTTTCACGTTCAACGTCGCTAAGTGTGCTGCTGTCCAGATTGAAATATACGATGTGACTCTTGGCACTGCCGGAATTGGCCTGCTCCAGGGCTTCAATTCTTGCCTTGAGACTCTCATTCTCGTCAATCAGATCCTTGAGGCTTGCATCCTTTTCGCTCTTGGCCTTGGCACATTCTTCCTGAACCTTGTCATAATCGGCAACAAGCTCATGGAAGCGTGCGTCCTTCTGCTCGCAGGCACGGCAACGGATTTTTCCGGTCAGTGTGAACCTCAGTGTAATACCAGCGCTGAACAGGTTGCGTGGAGCAAGATCCATATTCTTGCAAAGGAATTTGTATCCTCCTTCAAGGCCTATGGCCATCTGAGGAAGTACATTAAATTCAACAGACAGTCTTGCAGGAACATACGGACTGTTGAATTTGCATTCCTGATTAAGTCCTTTCACCCAACTTTCCGTGGAGATGTTGCCGAAAGTTCCGTCGGATGATGGTCCGGTAATACTGCTGTGTCCCGTGCTCATACTCCAAACGTTGCCTGTCCCCAACATCCATCCGAATCCGGTTCCGACGTAGATGTTGAACCATCCCTTGTCGCTGCGGTTCTTGAAGAGTTCCATCAGGTTAAAGTCTCCGCTAAGGTCAACTCCGTGCATTCCTGCATTATACCTGCGGTAGAATACTCCTCCCTGACTGTTGTTTACAACCATGCCTTCACCTGCCTCAACTGCCGGTCCTTCCGGCTGAAGCTCGTTGTAGTACCGATTGCGTGAGGAATATGTGTAATCGTAGTTCAGACCTAGTCTGACCCACGGTCGGATGTTCCAACTCAAGCCGGCTCCTCCCAGAATCTGGACGGGAGTGCAAGCCTGGCTCCACTCGGCAAAGCTGCCACCTGTTGCCCAGGCTGTCCCGCCTCTGAGATAGAGGCCCACTTTGTTCGTACGCTGCTCCTTGTACTCGGGCTCCTCCTGCTCTTGAGCAAAGAGGGGAGCACCGAGCATAAGGGTCAACGCGGCCAGAACTCCGGTTATCGTTTTTCTAACCATAAATTATAGTTTGCTTGCAATAGCATTAAGCTGATCCTTGATTTCGCCGAGGACGGTGCTGTAGTCTGTAGGAGCAAGTCCGTCAACTGAAGTCTTGAGTTCGCTTATCTTGGTTACAACAGTGTTGAGTGCTGTACTGATTTCGCTGAGCTTGCTTGCCTCGGTACCCTGGTTGGATGCAATAGTATTAAGCGAAGTATTGATGTCAGCCATTGCGCTTGTCATATTGCTGTCCATTGTGGTGACAGAGCTTGATATTCCCTTAACTGCAGTCTTGATAAGTCCAAGAGTAGTGTTCACATTGCTCAAACCGCTTTCAATGCTGGTATTGACAGCTGTAAGCTTGGTTACAATTTCACCGATTGTAGTGCTCTGGGTACCGATAGTAGTGTTGATAGCATCGAGTTTGCTGCTTACATTGCCGTCCAGTGAAGAAATAGCTTCCTTTACCAAATTGATAGCAGCAGTATTGTTTGCGAGTCCGGTATTGAGAGCTGTAGCTACGGCGTCAAGCTTAGTCTCAAGAGAAGCGGTCTGAGCCTTGACAGCTGCCTCAAGTGCGCTGAGTTTGCTTTCGGTAGTTCCTTCAAGAGCTGTAACAGCGTCTGAGATGAGCTTGAGAGCATCCTTCTGGGTGGTGATTCCGTAGTTGATTGCTACCTCGATGAGACCAAGCTTGGCTTCGAGTGATGCAGTCTGTGCATTGACAGCATCCTTGATAGCCTCAAGTTTGGTTGCGGTAGAACCGGTAAGTGCATCAACAGCAGTCTTGATGAGATCGAGGGCGGAAGAAGTGCTGGTGAAACCTGCCTTGATGCTTGCATCGATAAGAGCAAGTTTGTCCTCGAGAACAAGAGTCTGATCACTGATAGCTGTCTTGATTTCAGCCAGCTTATCGCCAATGGTGCCGTCAAGATGGCTAATGGCTAAGTGGATAAGCTCAAGAGCGGTCTTGTTGTCTGCAAATCCCTTATCAACAGTCTCCCTGATGGCGGCAAGCTTGGTTTCGAGTGTGAGGTTGGTCGCCTCAACGGCATCCTTAAGCTGCTTGAGACCCTTCTGTACATTGCCGTCCATAGTGGCGATTGCATCCTTGATCAGGTCAAGACCCTGTTTGGTAGAGATGAACCCAGCCTTTCGCTAAAAACAGTAGTAAGATATGTCCTGTTCGTGCCCAGTTCCCGGGCCAGTTCAGTCTTGTTAAGTTTAGGATTGAGGAACTTCTGCTTTTCACAGATATACTCCCTGACCTGCATCTCCAGCCTGTCCAGAGACTCATCCGACAGCAGGGCATTATCTTTTTTCAGGACCTCTTCTGCACTTTCAAACAGCTTGATGTCGCTCAGGTTTTCTTTGATTTCGCTGACAACGGGATTGTCTCCAATCCTTTGCGGAGGAAGGATCTCAATGAGAAATGCCACTCCCAGAACCGTGAAGATGAGACAGAATACTCCAAAAACCACCGGGTTGTCCCAAAAATAAACGGCAATCGCCATTACAGTCGAAATAACGCAGACAGGAAAAATGCTCTTGGCAAACAGCAGAGGGAATGATTCATCGTCCGAATACTCCCCGTGTACAAAGGCCTTGATCAGTTTTCTTAGCCAATTCAGAGTAGCTGAAAGGTAAATCAGCATAACGAGGGTAAATGTCAGCAGTCCAATGTTGAGAATGTTAATGTGCTGAGATAAGATATCGTCCCCAATGCTTGCAATCACGCTCAAGCACGCCATCCCGATAACGCCTATGACAAGGAAACTCTGTCTTGCTATCTTCTTGACATCAAGAAAGTAACTTCTGATCAGTGTGGAATTGAGGGTAGGGATGTATATCAGATAGAACGCCTTGACCATAAACCAGGCGTCCGCCGCTCAGAATCATCCTTAATCCTTGTCAATATATCTGTCCGGAATATGCCTTGCCGGAATCGAAGTTTCCAGCAGTATGGTATCCCGGTCCGCCGGCTCGAGGACAAATTCTTCACACTCCGCTGGCACCAGAGCCGTCTCCCCGCAATCGAGCGGCAGCGGCTTGCATTCGTCGCAGAGCACTCTCGCCCTGCCCTGAACGCAGCTGAACAGCGAAAATCCGTCGTTCTCACCGTTGCATACCTTCAGTCCGTCCCTAAGCTCTATGCGCTTGACGGTAAACTGCGGCAGCTCGAGCAGCACGCTGACCTCACCCTGAGTCGCCGGTTTCGGCATCTCGCTGCTATATGCCTTATAATCAATAAAATCCAGAGCGTCAAGACCGCTAAGTGCGGGGTCGAATTCTTCCTCGGACCTTTCTTCTCCCCAGCTGTGCAGGCAGAAGTCGAGAGGGGAGGCCTCCGCTATTTCGAGCAGTTCGAGCTTTCCGACGGCGGCGTGGACTGTGCCGGAAGGAATATGCAGTAACATCCCCTTTTCCGCCCTGACGCGATTGAGCATCTCCGGCAATCTGTCGGGCCGGTCAAATGCGTCTATCATTTCAGAGGCATTGGTGTCCCTGTTCCATCCGAGCAGTATGGCGGCATCTTCTTCTGAGTCAGCGACGTACCACAGCTTTTCCTTGCCGAGGAGATCGTAGCGGTCCAAGGCGGTCTCATCGTCGGGATGCACCCTTAGAGGCATCTTGCCGTTAACCTTAATCGTCCTGATACACAATGGGAACTGCCTTCCGAAAAGGTCAAAGGAGAATTGTCCCGAAACCCTGTCCATATAGGTGTCCATTATCTCGCTGAAACTGTTTCCGGCGAGCCAGCCGTCGCGTATCAGCGAGTCCCTGTAACCGAGGTCAGCGGCACGGAAGGTCTCGCTGCCCCATATGTAGTCGTTCTGCAAGGCGCAGAAGCGAAAAGGATACAGTCTCTTTTCTTCTTCCATATCAATAAGATATTCAGATGGTTAGAATGACAGATGCAACGATGGCGGCTGTCACCATTATGGAAAACGCTCCGACCCAGTTCGCCGTGGTCTTGCGGGCATCGGGCCAGGGTTTGCGGCAAAGCAGATAGATTGCTGCCGAAAGCGCCAGGCAAACCCATATCCAAACGGAAGCGCCTCCCGGAAGAACCCCTTCCGCAGCGTTTGAAGCAAGATATTTGGCCAGTGCGGTCGCAGGTAGCAGAGAAAGCGAGCAGCTGACCAGACTCTTTTCCCCCAAAAGCAGGAAGAATATGACCTGGAAACAGACCGGAATCAATGCCTTGACAACGGAAAGATTGCCGAAAATGCTATATGTTCCTATGCAGAGAAGTGTGAAACACAAAGACAGGGCTGCGCAAATATATTTATGGGTTCTGGTCATCAAAATAGTTTTTAATGCGCAAATTTATTAATTTTGCGTGAAACACAAAAACAACGCTATGAACATTTTATTTCTGCTTCTGGGTGTTATAACCCTTAATACTCCCAAGACAACGCTGGTTCTGCAGGCTGAGCCCGGCAAGGAGTTGAAGGTGGTGGAATATGGCGCCCGACTGACGGCCGAGGAGACAGAATCACTGTCAAGTGCCGGATATGATGCGCGCGACCTATATACCGCATATGGACTCAAGACCTATGAGGAACCCGCAATAGCAATGATTCAGCCGGATGGCAACGCGACCCTTGATCTTGCCGTAACTGCCGTTGAATGTGTTGATTGGGAAGGAGGCAAACTGCTCACGGTCACCAGCCGCGACAGGCATTACCCCGTTGAAGTCAAGAATTTCTTCAAGACATACGACGCTGCCGACATGATAGGCACCTGGACCCGGATAACCAACGCTTACACTCCGACCAGGAAAGACAAGCAGACAATCATTCTTACAAAATATGCCTCCGGTGAGCTCCAGCTGCGTTATGAGGATGTCTGGGTGACGACATTCTATGGTGGTTGGGGGAACGAATGCCGCATTGTGGAGGCACCCCTGACCTACGGCTACAGGTCGGTAAAGAACGTTGACGGTACCCGGAACTCCCAGCTCGCCCACGCCGAAGTGATGATTTCGCTTGACGGAAAGGGACGCGAGAACGAAGGAAGGGTGATTGGTGCCGCGCTCTGCTGGGGAGGCGACTATGAGCTGACCTTCTATACCGAGAACAAGCCTGTTCATACTTTCATAGCAGGAATCTGTCCGGACAATGCCCCGTACTATCTTGACGGCGGATGCTCCCTGGTCACTCCGGAACTGGCATATACCTGGTCTGATGAGGGAATGAGCGGAGTGTCACGCAACTTCCACCGCTGGGGCCGCAAATACCGTATGGCCCACGGAGATTGTGAACGCAAGATACTGCTCAATAGTTGGGAAGGTGTGGACCTCGCTGTAAATGAGCCTGTTATGAACGAAATGATGGACGATTTTGCGGCAATGGGCGGTGAACTGTTCGTGATGGACGACGGTTGGTTCGGCAACAAATATCATCGTGATACCGACTCTTATGCCCTCGGGGACTGGCAGCCCGATGTACGCAAGCTTCCGGGAGGCATCGCCTCTCTGGTGCGCTCCGCAACCGACAAGGGGCTCAGCTTCGGAATCTGGATAGAACCTGAAATGGTCAACGTCGGAAGCGAACTGTACGAAAAGCATCCTGACTGGGTGCTCAAGGCTGAGCATCGCGACCAGCTTTACGGCAGGGGAGGAACCCAGCTCATACTCGATATGGCAAATCCCGAGGTGCAGGACTTCGTCTTTTCCGTCGTCGATGACATAATGTCGCAGAGTCCTGACATAGACTATATCAAATGGGACTCCAATATGTCGGTACGCGAACACGGTTCTCAATGCCTCGAGCACCAGACCCACCAGAACATTGCCTACTGGAAGGGCTTCGAGGCCACGCTCGAGCGCATCCGCGCCAAATACCCGGACGTTACCCTCCAGAACTGCGCGTCCGGCGGCGGGCGAATCAACTGGGGGATAATGAACTGGTTTGACGAATTCTGGCTTTCCGACAATACCGACGCTTTCCAGCGCGTTTATATGCAGTGGGGAGCATCCTATTTCTATCCTGCCATTGCAACGGCCTGCCACGTCAGCGATGTCCCTAGCCACGCAATACGCAAGTTCACTTCGCTCAAGTACAGGGTTGACGTGGCTATGAGCGGACGCTTTGGAATCGAACTGCTGCCTTCGAGACTAAGCGAAGAAGAAAGGGCATTTGTCACCCGCGCAATAGAACAATACAAGGAAATACGTCCTGTTGTACAGTTCGGTGACATCTACAGACTGGTCTCACCGTACGAGGACAAGGGTTGCGCTTCGCTGATGTATGTATCTGAAGATAAGAGTGATGCAGTCTTTTACTGGTATAGGATGGTCTGCCTCTATTCGCAGAAATTCCCTCGTTTCAGGATGCAGGGACTCGATCCTGACCGGAATTATCTCGTCACCGAACTCAATCAGATGGAACGCAGGAAACTTCCTTATGACGGCAAGGTGTTCAGCGGGCGCTTCCTGATGGAGCACGGCCTCGAACCTGTCAGGACTTATCTTGATCTTGATGACCAGGAGAGAACCGACTGGTGCTCTAGGGTCATCAGGCTCACTGCCCAGTAGAAATGAATTAATTGCAAAGAGATATGAATGGTGTTAATATTTTTCTTGCTGACGGCTTTGAGGATATTGAAGCCTTAGGTACATATGATGTCCTGCAGCGTGCGGGGATTAAGGCTGAACTAGTAGCCATATCGGACGATCCATTCGTGACTTCGTCTCACGGCATTACAATTGGGACGGGAAGTTTCCTCTCAGTTATGGACCTTGATGCGGAAGGAACTACAGCACAAGACTTTATGATTTTTCCCGGAGGTATGCCGGGCTCAAGGAACCTTGCAGACTGCAAGCCGCTGATCAAAGCGATGAAGCAGCATTATGAGGCTGGCGGCAGCCTTGCGTCCATCTGTGCCGCTCCTGGTCTGGTGCTAGGCCAGCTCGATTGTCTGGAGGGAAAGAAATTCACCTGTTTTGACGGATTTGAGAGCGGACCCGTTTCCAAAGGTGCGATTTTTGTACCGGAAGGAGTTGTTGCTGACGGCCGCATCATAACCGGACGAAGTGCCGGCTATGCGATAGCGTTCGGGCTAAAGATTGTGGAAACCCTCAAGGGTCCCGAAGCCCTCGCCGCAGTGCGTCATTCTATGTTTTTGGACTGAAATGGACTGTGTCAGGATAGATAAGTTTCTTTGGTCGGTTCGGGTTTACAAGACCAGAAGCGAGGCAACCGATGCCTGCTCCGGAAACAAGGTCAGGATTAACGGAACGACTGCCAAACCATCCAAAGCGGTGAAAATCGGCGACTTGATCGAGGTGCGCAAGGCCTCGGCCCTCTTCAGTTACAAAGTCTTGCAGCTTTCCGATAACCGTATGGGAGCCAAGCTGGTACCCGAATTTGTCCTCGACCTCACACCGGACAGCGAAAAGTCCAAACTGCATGCTCCGCGAGAAACGATTATCCTGCAGCGCGACAGAGGCAGCGGCAGACCTACCAAGAAGGAACGCCGTGAACTCGATGAACTGCTGGAACAATTATAATAATCATAACTTTTAAACCATCAATATCATGAAAAAGAAATTCAGATGTCTTGTATGCGGATACGTCTATGAGGGCGAGAATCCGCCGGCAGAGTGTCCTCAGTGCCATGCTCCTGCATCAAAGTTTGCAGAGGTTAAATCAGAAGGACTTTCCTGGGCTTGTGAACATCACCTGGGCGACGGCAAGGTTGAGGATGCAGAAGTGCTCCAGGGCCTCCACGACCATTTTAACGGCGAATGTACCGAAGTCGGAATGTACCTGGCAATGAGCCGTCAGGCTGAGCGTGAGGGCTATCCTGAGGTTGCAGAAGCATTTAAGCGCTATGCATTTGAGGAGGCGGAGCACGCTGCAAAGTTTGCTGAGCTTCTCGGAGAGGTTGTTTGGGATACCAAGACTAACCTTCAGAAGCGTGCCGAGGCTGAGTGCGGAGCCTGCGAGGGCAAGCTTGCCATTGCAAAACGCGCCAAGGAACTCGGATATGACGCAATCCACGACACAGTACACGAGATGGCAAAGGACGAAGCGCGTCATGGCTGTGGCTTCCAGGGGCTTCTCAAGCGTTATTTCGAGAAATAGCATTCGACGCGCGGCTTCTGAGTCCGCAATAATCTGAAACAGAGGGTGAATCCAAGTCGTAAGACTTAAAGTTCACCTTCTGTTTTTATATAAATCTCAAAACATAATAAACAATGGTGACATTAGCCATCGGCGGTCCTCCCCACTTCGTGGGTCCCTTACCTTTTCGGGAGCGGGTGCCGCTTATTGGCTACTGCCACGTCCAACCTGCGCCAGAGCGCTTCTGGAGCCGATAAAGGCAATCGCCAGCCCGGCGATGGCTACGCCAAGGGCCGTAAACAGTACGTCAGAGGCCTGCAGTACAACCGGATACGAGTTTACCAGATAATTACCCGGCATCTTGACAAGCCCCGTAATCTGCTGAAGCAGAGCCAGTCCTATTCCGGCCACCAGTCCCACCAGCAGCCCCGAAAGACTAATCATCCAACCCTCGTAAAAGAAAATCTTCCTGATACAATTCTCCGAAGCACCCATGGAGCGGAAAGTCTGCATATCCCCACTTTTCTCAATGACAAGCATTGACAGCGAACCAAAGACATTGAAGGCGATTATGATGACTACAAAGATGAGAATCAGATAGATAGCCAACTTCTCATACCTCATCATCTTAAAAAGGGAAGGGTGCTGGGCAAAGCGGTCCTGAAGTACAAATCCGGCCTGCTCGAGACCGCGATAATCCTTGATGAAAGACCTGATGTTCTTTTCGCTGCCGTCCTTCAGCCGAATTTCCAGCGAACTGAGTTCGCCATATGACAGCCCCGTAATCTTCCGCATTGACTCTGTCGGCACGATTATCAGCTCGTTGTCTATGTCCGCACTTATGCTGAACAAGCTTTTTGGCCACAGTTTCACGCTTCGCAGCGAAGAAGTCGGGTCCACAAGGGAAATGTTGGACTTCGGATCGGGATAATATAGTTCCAGCGGGCTTGTAAAATGCGCCCTGATGCCCATTCGGTAGGCAAGCGAAGCCCCGACGCTGCAAAGCGGCACCTCTGAATGGTGAAGGGAGAATTGACCTTCTACGCAGTGCCTGCCAATTCCGCTGGCCTCGCCGAACTTGTCGCCGACACCCTTGGCTCTGGCAATGCCCTGCTGGCCCGCATAGTTCAGGAATACGTTGTCTTCGAGCACGTCAGAGATGCTCTCTATCCTTTCGTCCTGCCTAAGCGAGTCCCAGAGAGGGCCATCGGGAAGAAAGAATTTCCCCTCGGACGCTACTGCCCTGATATCCGGGTCGAGGTCCGAGAGGTTATCCCTGATAATGCTGTCAAATCCGTTATATACGCTGAGTATCAGTATCAAAGCCGCAGTTCCTACGGCCATTCCGATAGCGCTGATCGCCGAAATGATGTTAATCACATTGTGTGATTTTTTGGCGAACAGGTACCTTGCCGCTATGAACAGAGGTAGGTTCACTTTTTATTTTTTGAGCAGTTCGTCAATGTGCTCGGCGTAGTCAAGCGTCGAGTCGAGGTAGAAGTCCAGTTCAGGAACTATCCTCAGCTGGCTTGCCACCTGGCGTCCGAGCTCGCCGCGAATGGCCTTCTTTTCCTCTTCGAGAATCTGCATGACCTTCTCTGCCTTGTCGGACGGGAAAATGCTGGTATAGACCTTGGCGATGCTGAGGTCGGGGCTGATCCTGACCTCGCTCACGGTAACCATGGCGCCGCCAAACACAGCCATACCCTTGCTGCGTATGATTTCGGCAAGGTAGCGCTGGAGTTCCCTCGCCACCTTCAATTGTCTAGTGCTTGCTGGCTTGTCCATCAGATGACATTGATAAGATAGTAATCCTTCTTTCCTTTCTGGGCAAGAATGAACTTGCCGTCAACCACATCAGCCTCAGATACTTCGTAGGCGATGTCGGTAATCTTGTCCTTGTTGAGGCTGAATCCTCCCGCCTGAACCATCTTGCGCGCTTCGCCCTTGGAAGGGAAGATTCCGGTCTTTACGGCAAGGAGTTCAAGAAGCTGAGCCGGAAGCTCTTCACGCTTGATGCTGAAGGTAGTCACGCCGGCAAATACGTCCAGGAAGGTCTGCTCGTCAAGCTTGCGCAACTCTTCCGACGTTGACTTGCCGAAGAGCATGCGGCTTGCAAGCAAGGCGTTTTCGTATGCTTCCTCGCTGTGTACCATTATCGTAACTTCCTTTGCAAGAAGCTTCTGGAGTCTGCGCTGGCCAGGATCTTCGTTGTGCTCGGCTATCGCTGCCTCGATGGTCTCGCGGTCCAGCATTGTGAAAATCTTGATGTATTTCTCCGCGTCAGCATCGCTTACATTAAGCCAGAACTGATAGAACTGGTATGGGCTGGTGCGCTTTGGGTCGAGCCAGATGTTGCCTTTTTCGGTCTTGCCGAATTTGCCCCCGTCGGCCTTGGTAATCAGAGGGCAGGTGAGGGCGTAGGCTTCTGCTCCGAGGGTGCGGCGTATGAGCTCAGTACCTGTGGTGATATTTCCCCACTGGTCTGCGCCGCCAAGCTGAAGCTTGACATTATGGTTTTTGAAAAGGTACAGGAAGTCATAGCCCTGGAGAAGCTGGTAAGTGAATTCCGTGAAAGACATTCCTTCGCTGGAGTCCCTGGACAGTCTCTTCTTTACAGAGTCCTTGCTCATCATATAGTTGACAGTGATGAGCTTGCCTATGTCGCGGGTAAAGTTGATGAAGGTGTAGTCCTTCATCCAGTCGTAGTTGTTTACCAGCTCTGCCTTGTTCGGCGCGTCGGAGTTGAAGTCCAGGAAACGTCCGAGCTGTTCCTTTATGCAGGAGACATTGTGCGCAAGAGTCTGTTCGTCAAGCAGGTTGCGCTCGTTGCTCTTCATCGACGGGTCGCCTATCATTCCGGTAGCTCCGCCGACAAGGGCATACGGTTTGTTGCCGCATACCTGGAAGTGCTTCAGTATCATTATGCTGACAAGGTGCCCGATGTGCAGCGAATCACCCGTCGGATCGATCCCTACATAAGCGGACATCATCCCTTTGCCTAACTCTTCTTCGGTTCCCGGGGTGATGTCGTGAATCATACCCCTCCATCTCAATTCCTCTACGAAATTCTTTTCCATATGCTTGTTATTTTTGCAAATGTACTACTTTTTGTCTAATTTTGTACAATATACGTGTCGCACGTTTAACCAAAACACAATAGAAAATGAAAAAGTTTTTCTTGGCTCTCGCAGTGCTTCTTGGCTGCGCAGTTGTGGCAAATGCCTCGAACTATTCAATCAATGACTCTGACATCGATGCCCTTATCGCTTGTGCAGAAGAAACCCCGTCACTTGATATCGACTCCTTTGACCTCGCTGCCGCATCTTCAGCCTCATCATCGGCTGTCATCAGCGAAAAGTCCGATGCTGTCGCTCTCGTGCTCTGTTTCATCGTCGGCGGATTTGGAGTTCACCGTCACTATATGGGAACGGCACCTGCAATGTGGGCGCTCTACACCTTCACGTTCGGAGGTATTTTCGGTATCGTCCCTTTCGTTGACTTTATCGTCATGCTCATAGATCTTGTGGAAGACAACGGATTCGGGGCATACTACGGCAATACCAAGTTCTTTATGTGGGCATAGTTTCTTGAAGACACTCCCGATTACAATAATATTATTGCTTCTGACTGCCTTTCCTGCTGCATCCCAGCGCAGAGTAGCCGTCGATGTGGAACGGAAGGAAGTCTCAGGAGGCAAAGTAACAAGCACTCGCAAGCACGTCTGCTGCCAGTCCGGCGGGCGGCTTGTGAGTTTTGTCAGTTATCCTGACAAGTATTACGTCATCGAAGACGCATCCGGGGGAACCTTCTATCTTCCCGGTTCAAACCAGTATTACACCGACCGCAGCGGGACTTTTTCGGGCAAGGACAACCTGCTCAACATCTTCCTCTCCCGCGCAGTCTTCGATATGGGTCTGGGCCAGTTCGGCTACACCCTCAAGTCCACCGAAACCGACCCGGAGGGCTATCTTATCAGAACGTTCGTTACGGACAAGGCGGGCGACACCCCTGTCGTTGAACTTGTATTCAAGGACTATCTGCCTGTGTGTATGATATATAAAAGTGCCGACGGGACGCTCCGGGGCAAGGTGTATCTTTCCGATTACCGCACGGTCAAGCGTTTCGTCTTTCCGCACCGCACGACGGAAGTAATGTATCCCAACCCCAAGGACTCCGTCGTCACCCGTACAATCTACAGCAATCTTACTGTGGACGAGGACGATGAGCTGTTCGATTTTAGCGTACCTCCCGACGCCCGTCCGGTCAAGATGAACAAACGCTGAGCCGGCAATGAAAGCTCTTATCACCCTGCTGCTCAGCATCTTTCTGACTTTTCCGGCCATCGCGTTTTCCCACGCCGCATCCCTGTCGCCGGGACCCGATGCCCAGCAAAGAATCAACGACTCTGCCTCTGGAAAGGACCCCGCGAGCCTGCAAGCAATCAGCGGCTCCACAGTCAGTCTGCCCTCCCGCGGACTGGGCCTCCTGCAATCCATTGACGGCCTGATGTCCTCCGGTCGCATCGCCTCTGCAGGACGCAAGAACTTTCCCGAAGCCTTGGCGCCGTCGCTGCCTCCTCTGTCCGCGCAACCCTCATTCGGCAGCAATAGCGTTACTCAAGAATTCGGCTTTATCCGTTATCTTTTCGATAATAATCTCCGTTCCGATGCCCTGACACTGCTCAGTGCGCCTTATTTCAGCGACTCCGATACACTTAGCTACCTGCGCGGAAAGGCTTTTTTCGAGAGCAGGAGGCTCTATGATGCCTCTGCCCAATTCGCCCGCGTGCCCTACTCGTCCGCATTTTTCGAAGCCGCCCGCTTCCACGACCTGACCGCAAGGCTGTATGTCGGGGACTATTCAGGAGCCGCAGCGCTTCTTGATGACTGCAAGGGCTGCCGCGAGGACCTGCTTTCGCTTGACAGGGCGGCCCTCTCGCTGCTTGCCGGCGACTTTTCCTCTTTTCCCGAAGCCATTGTTTCCGCCAAATCGAGCCCGCTGCCTCAGATTCGCGATGCGGCAGACGAACTCACGGCTGTTTCCGAGGCTATGCAGGCTTTTCGTCCTCGTTCTCCACTGCTTCTTGCAGGCGCTTCCGCACTCGTACCCGGCCTTGGCAAGATGCTGAGCGGCAGGGTAGGCGAGGGTGTGTCCGCTCTTCTGGCAGTTGCCTCGCTCGCTGCTGTAACTGCCGAAAATGCAGTGCATTGCGGCATCTCCGACTGGAAAACCATACTGTTCGGCTCAATGACGCTTCTAAGCTACACTGCCAACATCTACGGCAGCTACCTGAGCGCACGCATATATAATCAAAAAACAATTCTCGGTTATGAAACTGCAGTTGTTGTCTCTGTCCGTTTGCCTCTGCTTGAGCTTTTCCGCTAGCATCGGAGCTCGCGCCGAAGCTGGCACTGCCGCCCGAGTCGTCGAAGGAGCCGAAACCCGCTCTGCCGTCAGCAACGAACCTGCCGCTTCCGCGACCGTTGCCGGAGCCAGGACCGAGTCGCCTTCTGCGTACGATGAAACGACGCATTTGGCTGACAGTCTGCGATTTGCAGCGATTATGCTTGAGCGTGCATACTACTTTGCAGGGGAATCCGAGGATGCCGAATCTTACCTTCTCGAAAAGGCCTCCCTGCAGCTGAGAGCGGGCGACAGGGAAGAATCGCTCCGTACTCTGATGAGGGTAAACGCATTCCTGCTGCCTGCCGGCGGACGGGAAGAGTACCAGAACTTGCTGGACAGCCTTTCGGTGACGCCAGTCGCGCAGCAAGGTCATTCCGCATTCTGGGCTTTTGTGCCTCCGGTAGGGCACTGCCTTGCAGGAGAGACAGTCTGGAGGGGCCTGCTGATGGCGCTGCTGGACGCGGGGGAGCTCTCTTTCGGGATATGGCAGGCGTGCAGCGGCAATTGGATCACTGCCTATGTCATAGGTGCCGGCGGGCTTTACCAGACATATTTTAAAGAAGGCGTGCGCATTGTCCCGAAAATTTCTCGTCAATTCAAAAATAATCCGTAATTTTGAAGGTTGGAAACCAAAATATTCTATATATGAGACAGAAAATTGTTGCAGGCAACTGGAAGATGAACACCACGGTGCCTGAAGGCGTAGAACTCGCCAAGGCAGTAGTTGCCAAGTCAGTAGAAGTTCCATCAGATGTCAAGCTCGTCATCGCAACTCCGGCAACCCACCTCGTTCCTGTTGCAGATGTAGTAAAGGGCAGCGTAGTCGCTCTTTCTGCAGAGAACTGCGCAGACAAGGAGAAGGGAGCATACACCGGCGAAATCAGTGCCGCAATGGTTGCTTCCACTGGTGCTACCTATACCATTCTCGGACACTCCGAGCGTCGCCAGTATTATGGTGAGACCGACGAGAAACTCGTTGAAAAGACCAAACTTGCACTTGCCAACTCGCTCAAGGTCATCCTCTGCGTAGGTGAGAACCTCGAGGAAAGAGAGGCCGGCAAGCATTTCGACGTTTGCGCCGCACAGGTTAAGAATGTCCTCTACAACTTCAGCGCTGAGGATATGAAGAACATCGTCATCGCTTACGAGCCGGTATGGGCCATCGGAACCGGCAAGACCGCTACTTCCGAGCAGGCAGAGGAAATCCACGCATTCATCCGCAAGGTCGTTGCCGATAAGTTCGGTGCAGAGGTAGCTGACGACACCACCATCCTTTATGGCGGCAGCTGCA
>SAMEA3663125__coassemble_259_pt1 | contig 14805 bp, 17 predicted proteins | sample SAMEA3663125__metabat2_low_PE_016 | metagenome-assembled genome bin SAMEA3663125 (sample SAMEA3663125) | pig gut metagenome | biome: pig gut; feature: pig-associated habitat; material: faeces | place: Denmark | collected 2012
CTGCGCTGTTTTCGGTTTTGACGGTCAGAGTCTGAAGGTGCTTCTGATACGTCGCCGTTATGTTTCCGAAGGAGTCAATCCCGATGACCTCAAGCTTCCGGGCGCCATGATTATGGAAAACTTTACGCAAGGACGGTAAAATTTTGTCTGCCAGGAGATTACATAATCTATAAACTTTCCGGCAAACTAAATACCAGCTCTACAGGTCTCTCCGAGCAGATACTTTGGGACTTTAAGCAAAATTCTATCGCCAGCTTTGTCCAGAACTTCTTTGGCATAGATGAAGGCCTTGTTCCTGAGACCGTTCCGGCTATAGGAATCCAGTCACAAACATCGGGGCAGACATTCAGGGAACTCGGAATCAAGGAGGGAACTCCTATTTCGTACAGGGCGGGGGACCAGCCCAACAACGCATTTTCCCTCAATGTCCTGGATGCCGGTGAGATTGCCGCTACAGGCGGAACCAGCGGCGTGGTTTACGGTGTCAGCGACATTCCGAAGGCTGACCCCCTGTCCCGTGTCAACACCTTCGTCCACGTCAACCATACGCGTGAGAACCCGCGCTACGGCATATTGCTCTGTATCAACGGAACAGGCATAATGAACGCGTGGACCAGACGCAATTTTGCCCATGGCCTCGATTATGACGGAATCAATTCTCTCGCCGCCTCTGCGCCTGCCGGTTCGGACGGAGTCAGGGTGCTTCCTTTCGGAAACGGAGCCGAGCGCGTTCTGGAAAACAATTGCACAGGAGCCCGGATTTCGGGTCTGGACCTGAACAGACACAGCCTCGCAAACGTGCTCAGGGCAACCCAGGAAGGAATTGCCTACTCCTTCCGCTATGGAATTGACATAATGAAGGGGCTCGGACTAAAGCCGGACGTAATCAGGGCGGGCCGTGCCAATATGTTCCTTTCTCCGGTGTTCCGACAGACCCTCTCTACCCTCACCGGTTCATCAGTCGAACTTTACGATACGGATGGTGCGCTCGGTGCGGCAAGGGGAGCCGCTCTCGGAGCCGGATTGTATTCCTCTCGTGAGGAATGTTTCGCTTCCCTGGAAAAGCTTGAACTCGTGTCCCCTTGCTCGAATGACTTGCAGGCGCTCGAGGAAAGCTACCTTGCCTGGAAGGAGGAACTTGAACTTACACTTAAATGTAAATAATTGAATTTTAAAATATTAATACCTATGGCTACAAAAGAATTTTTCCCTGGAATCGGTAAGATTCCGTTTGAGGGCACTGCCTCAAAGAACCCTATGGCTTTCCATTACTACGAGCCGGAAAGAGTGGTTTGCGGACGCAAGATGGAGGATTGGTTCAAGTTCTCGCTGGCGTGGTGGCATTCGCTCTGCGCCGAAGGTGGCGACCAGTTCGGCGGCGGCACCAGGGTAATGCCGTGGAAGGAAGGCGAAACCGCCCTCGACCGAGCAAAGAACAAGATGGATGCGGGTTTCGAACTGATGCAGAAGCTTGGAATCAAATACTACTGCTTCCACGACGTTGACCTCATCGAAGAAGGCAGCAGCATCGAGGAGTACGAAAGCAACCTCAAGGCAATTGTCGCCTACGCAAAGCAGAAGCAGCAGGAAAGCGGCATCAAGCTGCTTTGGGGCACTGCGAACGTATTTGGTCACGCTCGCTATATGAACGGAGCCTCCACCAACCCATATTTCCCTGCAGCCGCACGCGCTATGTTGCAGATAAAGAACGCGATAGACGCTACCATTGAGCTCGGCGGACAGAACTATGTGTTCTGGGGTGGCCGCGAGGGCTATATGTCCCTGCTCAACACCGATATGAAGCGCGAAAAGGCTCATATGGCAACGATGCTCAGGATGGCAAGGGATTATGCCCGCTCAAAGGGCTTTACCGGCAACTTCCTCATCGAACCAAAGCCTATGGAGCCTATGAAACATCAGTATGACGTTGACACTGAGACTGTTATCGGTTTCCTCAGGGCAAACGGACTCGACAAGGACTTTAAGGTCAACATCGAAGTAAACCACGCCACACTCGCCGGTCACACCTTCGAGCACGAGCTCCAATGCGCAGTCGATGCCGGAATGCTCGGTTCCATCGATGCCAACAGGGGAGACTACCAGAACGGCTGGGACACCGACCAGTTCCCGGTTGACCTCTACGAGCTCGTCCAGGCTATGATAGTCATTATCCGCGGCGGCGGACTTCAGGGCGGCGGCACCAACTTCGACGCCAAGGTACGGAGAAATTCTACTGACCCTCAGGACCTTGTGCTCGCACACATTTCCGGAATGGACGTTATGGCAAGGGCGCTGCTCATAGCTGCAGACATACTGGACAATTCTCCTTATCAGCAGATGCTTGCGGACCGCTACTCTTCATTCGACCAAGGAGACGGCAAGCGCTTCGAGGACGGAGAACTGACCCTCGAGCAGGTTGCAGAGATTGCTCGCAGGGGCGGTGAACCTGAGATCAAGAGCGGCAGGCAGGAATTGTATGAGACCCTTGTGAACCTTTACATGAAATAGCGATGGCAGATACTAAGGGACAGAACAAGGCCTATCTGTTCTCGATAGTGCTTATCGCCATCATCGGAGGACTGCTCTTCGGATACGATACCGCTGTCGTATCCGGAGCAGAGCAGGCTCTCGTACGATTCTTTGAAGGAGCATCAGATTTTAATTACAACAACCTGATGCACGGCTTTACCGCTTCCAGCGCGCTCATTGGCTGCGTGATCGGAGGTGCTATTTCCGGTTTCCTTGCATCGCGGCTCGGACGCAAGAAGTCCCTGCTCGTTGCCGGAGCCCTTTTCTTTGTTTCCGCAGTGGGGTCCTGGTGCCCGGAAAGCGGGATTATGCCGTACGGTGAGCCTTCGCTTGCTCTCCTTGTGATGTTTAACCTTTACCGTATCATAGGCGGAATCGGCGTTGGACTCGCTTCAGCGGTGTGTCCTATGTACATTGCCGAGATTTCGCCTGCAAAGATTCGCGGAACCCTCGTGTCCTGCAACCAGTTCGCCATCATTTTCGGTATGCTGGTCGTGTATTTCGTCAACTACCTCATCCGTGTGAATCTTGCTGATACTCAAGATGCTATCGCCGCTGCCATGACTCAGGTCGGCTGGAGGCGAATGTTCCTGAGCGAAAGCATCCCGGCGGGACTTTTCTTCCTTCTGGTGTTTATCATTCCGGAAACCCCGAGGTATCTGGTAATGAAGGGAAAGACCGACGTTGCAATGAACATCCTTGCCCGTATAAACGGAACTGAGGAAGGAGGAAGGGTGCTTGACGAAATCAAGGAAAACATCAAGGAAAAGACCGAGAAGGTGTTTGCTTACGGAAAGACAGTCATCCTTGTAGGTGCCCTGCTCTCATTTTTCCAGCAGGCGATAGGCATCAACGTGGTTCTGTATTATGCGCCGAGAATCTTCGAAAATCTCGGAGCCAGTTCAGACGCCTCTATGGTCCAGACCGTTGTGATGGGTATAGTGAATATCATCTTTACCCTTGTCGCAATCTTCACTGTGGATAAGGTAGGTCGCAAGCCTTTGCTTATTATCGGATCCATAGGAATGATGATAGGAATGATAGCGCTCGCTGCATTTTCCTTCTTCGACCTCATCGGAATCGGGGCTCTGGTGTTCATTATACTCTACACTGCTTCGTTTATGATGTCCTGGGGTCCGATCTGCTGGGTGCTGATATCCGAAATCTTCCCAAATACCATTCGCTCTCAGGCAGTTGCGATTGCCGTTGCGGTGCAGTGGGTATCCAACTTCCTTGTATCTGCAACCTTCCCGTCCCTGAGCGCGTGGAGCGTCGGAGGAACATACCTCATATATGCGGCAATGTCCTTGCTGTCAGCCTTCTTTGTATGGAGACTTGTACCGGAAACCAAGGGTAAGTCCCTCGAAGATATGTCCGCGCTTTGGAAAGGCAGACGTTAGATGGCACGTTCGCGACCGTCGAATATTGTAAACCCCGGAATGTAAACTGCACTCCGGGGCTTATTAGTATCCATCCGACGCTCATTCAGCCAGTTTGCCGGATGATTCGTCTGGGGAGCGCCTTTTCGGAACGATGTTTATGACCTGTTGCCCGCTCTTGATGAGCCACATCATGCCGGAGAAATGATTGGACAGTATCTGACCGGTTTCTTCTTCCGAAAAGGCCATAGGCCGGTGGACGCACAGGGACGCAATTCCTGTGGCTACAGGCCACATCTGCTTGAATATCATTGAAGCCTGACTGTCGTTCAAATCATAGTTCTGCTGTATGTCCATCAGGCTTCTCTGCGCAATCTGGCCGGCAATATCACTCCGGCCACCTCTGCTCAGGAATAGCATGTCGAACAGGTTGCCGTCCTGCTTTGCAAAACGCACAAGACGCAGTCCAAATTCTTTAAAGGCGGGCTCAAATTCGTTTACATCCTTCATAAAGTCCGCGAAAAAATCCTCGGCAGCCTTCTTCACCGAAACCTGAATCTCATCCATGTCCTTGAAAACCGTGAAGATAGGGCTCAGCGAGCATCCCAGTTCCCGGCTCAGGGCCCTGGCTGTCAGCGCATTCTGACCTTCTCGCCTGACAATGGCCAGCCCGGCGGCGGTTACGGCCTCTTTGGTAAGTAAAGCGTTCCTTGGCATAATCGGTAGTTTAATTATTGTCATTCAAGCAGTTCGCGTGATGTTCGCGAAGCGTATGATGTTACAAATATAATAATAAATACGACCGAAAAAGAATTTTTTGATAACAAATGTTCTAGAACGCTTGTATTTATTGAAAACTATCCCTATATTTGCACTCGGAAACCAATAAAAAGGTATGAAAAACTTCTAGGGGCAACATCCGACGCAATTGTACACGGGCGTCGGATGTTTTTCATTATCAATCCCGGCTGATGGCAGTTGCCGCCGAACATTTCATAAATAATTGAACCAATTGCTCCATTAATTGAGTATATTTGTATGTCCGTTTACAAGCAGCGGACGCAGTTCAAGCTTACTATTAACATTTCATAAGGATGAAAGCACTTGTAAAAAAGTATGCAGAACCGGGCATCTGGATGGAAGATGTTCCTATGCCGGAAGTCGGTGTAAATGATGTACTTATCAAGATTTGGAAAGTTGCTATCTGCGGCACTGACCTTCACATCTACAATTGGGACCAGTGGTCTCAGAACACCATCAAGACTCCTATGACCATTGGCCACGAGTATGTCGGTGAAATCATAAAAATGGGCAGTGGCGTCACTAACTACAAGATAGGCGACCGTGTGACCGGAGAGGGTCACATTGCCTGCGGTCATTGCCGCAACTGCCGACGCGGACGCGAACATATCTGTGAAAATTCCATCGGAGTGGGTGTCAACCGCGACGGTGCATTCGCAGAGTATGTAAGCATCCCTTCTTCAAACGTGGTAAAGGTGGATCCGCGCATTCCCGATGATTTCGTGGCGATTATGGACCCGTTCGGAAATGCCACGCATACCGCTCTTTCCTTCCCTCTGCTCGGCGAGGATGTGCTCATTACCGGAGCAGGTCTCATAGGTACCATGGCGACGGCAATCTGCCGTTTTGCGGGAGCAAGAAACGTGGTGGTTACCGACCTCAGCCCTTACCGTCTTGAGATTGCGAAGAAGATGGGAGCGACTCTGTGTATCAACCCTAAAGAGGGCCAGTCTGTCAGCGATGCGATGCACCAGCTTGGCCTCAAGGGATTTGACGTGGGTCTCGAAATGTCCGGATCGCCTTCAGCTCTGCGTGAGATGATTGACAGTATGTATTCGGGCTCGAAGATTTCACTGCTCGGAATACAGCCGGACAGCGCACAGATTCCTTGGAGCAAGGTTATTTTCAATGCTCTCACTCTCAAGGGAATATACGGACGCGAAATGTGGGAGACATGGTACAAGATGGAACAGATGCTCATCTCCGGTCTTGACCTCAGCCCGGTAATTACCCACCGCTTCAAGTTCGACGACTTCCAGAAAGGATTTGACGTAATGAAGAGCGGACAGTGCGGCAAGGTCCTCCTGGAGTTCTAATACTCAGTTGATTAGACTTGATGTGGAATCGTAATGTAAGACTACGGCACTAATCAATCAAGATAGACTTGAAATGGGGCTGACTGATTTGGTCAGCCCCATTTCTGTCTTTGGACCCTGACTGTGTCATCTACCCCTCTTTGCTGCTATCCGATACAGATGAAACGCCTTTGTATTGTCCCTTGCCTAGCGTCAGTTTGCCGTAATGGATGGCATTTCGCGGGCAGGCGTGATAGCAGGCCATGCATTGCGTGCAATTGCCATTCCACCTCGGACGCCTTTCTTCACCGACTCCTACAAGACCGATGTTGTGTATAGGACAAACCTTGAAACAAGTTCCGCAACCTATGCAGTCATCCGTATAGTGGAAACCGGAGTCTGAAACAATCAGGTTGAACAAAGGACCTATGATATGAGTCTTGAACCCCGGCATCGAGCCGACTATCATCTCCTCCACCTTTGCCCGATTGCGAATAGCCTCAATGACAGATGGCAACTTTTCCTTGACCCCTGTTATCTTCTTTTCAGCATTTCGATCGGTGTCAAGTTTAAATCCCGGAAAGCAAAGATATGTTTCCGGCATTTGGAAACAAAAGCCCGCATCAAGAGTCAATCCCTTGTCAGCCATTAATTTACGGAATGACTCGCAGGTCTTTCCCACATTGTCGCCGCAGGTGCAGGCAAACCATACGTACTGCGGTCTCCCATTCCAACTGCATTTCCTGATAAAAGTTTCCACCAATTTTGGTACATCCCAGGCATAAACAGGAAACACAAAGCCCAACGAACTGCCTTCACAGTTAAAACTGCTTACTCCGGCATCCATGAGCGCCGGAATATATTCTGCCTTTTCTCCTGTCCCTTCGGCAATCTTTTCAGCAACAAACCTGCTGTTACCGCATCCTGAATAATATAGTATCATAGCTTTTGTCTTGTATTGCAAAAGTACTCAACTTTTTTTGTCGGTACAAATTGATTATTTTTGCATTAGCTATGTATTCGACTGATACCGTAACCCGTCTGGTCCAAAGATTGTCCGACAGTGGTGTAATCTCCTATATGTTTCCCGGCTTGTCACTTGATGACCCGGGCAGCAAGAAAATGGTGTGCAAAGCTCCGTCTCTTCCTAAAATAGCCCGGCTCCGTGAGCCGGCAGTCTCATCGAAGAGTTTCCGTTATGAACTCAGACTTGACAAAGAACTTGAAGCTGACATCTTGTCGGAATCGGATGAATCGTGCCAGCTGACAGAGGAACAAATCCTGGATTTCGAAGAGTCATTCAGGGAAGCGAAGGTGAGCCGTATCCTTAAGGCTATCAATGAGATACAAAAAGAATTTGGTGTCACTATCGAGGAAATTGAGGCCATCCTTTCGTATCAGGTCAAACCAAGCCGTTTGCTGATAACCGAGTCTTCAAGACTTTTCCTGATGGACTTTGACTCCATAGAGGTAAAGATGGACTCGTTGACAAAAACGGTTTTCCTGCTATTCCTTGCACATCCCGAAGGTATTGAGTTTAAGAACATTGCTGACTATAGATCTGAGATTGAGTCGATATACGGCAGAATCTCGCATAGCGGCAATTCTGCAACAATCCGAAGCAGTCTCGATCGCCTTTGCAACCCCGTAGAGTGCAATTCCCTGAACGAGAAGGTCAGCCGTGTCAAAAGGGCTTTTACCCTCGCAACCGACGACCGAATCGCCAAATATTACTACATCGACGGGCCTGCCGGCGGAGTCCGAAAGATAGCCCTTGACCGCAGTCTTGTCGTGAGAAGAGGCTAGTCCTTGCTGTTGAAGATCTTGTTGGCCAGACTCTTGACTACCTGTCCGTCGCCTTCTTCAAAGATATCCTCCACTCCCATATTACACATATTGACTGACGGTGCTGCCATCTTGAAACTGATTGTTTCCGCAAACTTGCTGTTCGCCTTTTTGTATTTTGCCATCATCTCTACTGTCCCTTCCGGACTAGCGTCGAAATTGAGTGCATTGCTGATATTAAGTTCCTGCGCTACCTCTATGGCGTCCTGATTGGCCCCGATGTATGCGAAGGTCCAGCCGCTCTCCCGCTTCCGGGACACGAGTTCCTTTATCGCACTGCCGGAAAATTCGCTTGAGGCGTTCTCGTATCCGTCAGTTATGACTGTGACGAATGCCAGTGCATTGTCTTCCATACAACGTTCAAGGTGGTTGATGGATATTCCCATCGCATCGTAGAGCGGAGTGCAGCCTCCCGGATTGTAATCCTTGGCGGTCATATCCGACACTTTGTCGATAGGGATACGGTCGCGTCTGAGTTTCACTGCATTGTGGCCGGTTCCTTCAAAAGTTGCGATGGAAACGAAGTGATGTTGTTCAGGATGCTTTTCCTGATTGCTCCGGATGGTGTTCAGCGTTTCGTTGATCCCAGTGAGGGCCTGTTTGTAAATGCCTTGCATTGAACCACTTTCATCAATGATGAGAAGGTTGTAGATGCTGATTTGCTTTTGTTGTTTGAGTCCTTCTGACATAGCTGTTGTGTTTTAGTTCGTGCTGCAAATATAGCTTGGCGAATTTGTGCTGCAATAAATCTGCAAGGCTTGCAGCAATCGCTATTTCGGGTGGATTATGATTATATTTGCAATGCACATCCAAAGAATTGTTGCATTATGTGTAAAAAGATATTGAAATATAATGACGTCGTTCGTCTGGCTGCGGGCGGACCGTCCGGCTCAGGGAACGAGGAACTTGAGCGGTATCGCGACTTGTGCGATGCGTGTGTCGAACTTGCGAATAAGAATGAGCTTGATATGGTTCGTCCGTGGGAGGTAACTGAACTTGCCCGTATCTTTCTGTGTTATGCCAGATTTCTGGAAAGGTATGAGCATATGGTCAATTATCTGTATTCTGCTGTAAGTAAGATGCTTGACTGTGTTTATGCCCATCCGAGGCTTAAATTGGAACTGCTTTGTTTGCAACTGGCAGTATGCCGAGACATTGAAGCTGTCCAAATGCACGATTTGTCCATTACCGAAGAAGTTGAGGGCGAAATTCGTTTCTATCAGCGTAATATAGAATTTGCCGACAGTGGCCGTCTTGACCAGATACGGGATAGGGGAGTATTGCGTTCCGATCCTGTGGAATGGACCGCAAGGTGGGAGGAAGTGGTTGACGAGGCTGATAAGATTGCTTACGCCAATCTGGAGGATGTGCCTAGGTCTATGGGTTTCTGTCACGCTTTGTGGAGTGAAAGGCGTGAGGCGCTTGCACGTTTTGGAATTGACTGGAAGAGCCCGAGAATAATGAATCCGAAAGTGATGTTTGATTGATTCGTCCCCGAAAGGATATATTATCTGGAAATCTCAAAACACATCAATGAGCCCGCCCCGTCATTTTGATCAAGCGCTGCGCCTCCCTTGACATTTCGACCAAGCTAAGCGCGCAGGAAGCAGACGGAATCGCTTTCTATTACACTTCATTCTCCGCTACCAACGAAGACATTGAGTTTAATCTCTACAGCGGAGCAGCCAAGGTGGCATCATTCACTGCCACAGGCAAAACCGTAGTTTGTAGCGGCGAAAAGTGCGTCAATGCAGGAACATTCAAAAAGCTTGAGCTGCAAGGAAAGTGAATTGTCATATATTAATTGTATCTTTGCAGAGTATTTGATATTTGTTTGCTTGTTGGTATTACAGTTTCATTTATTATATCAGTACAAATGAAAAAATCCATTTTCTTTGCGGCTGTTCTTGCCGCTCTTGCTTTCAGCCAGATGGTTGCAGCACAGACCAACCTCCAGACCTTTTACGATTTTGGAAAGAATCGTGGTCATTTCACTACAACCATTGAGGGTTTCTACGGAGACAAATGGGGTAACACTTTCTTCTTTGTTGATTATGATTACAATGCCAAGAACAAGGATGGAGTCAATCAAGGTGTAAGCGGAAGCTATTGCGAGATTGCCCGTTGCCTCAATTTCTGGCAGGGAACCGCCCTGGCACCTCTCAGTCTGCAGGTGGAGTATAACGGTGGCGTTAATTTCGGCAACCAGAATTTCCTTTTCGGACTTGATTATTTCCTGCATAACCAGGACTTCAGCAATACGTTAAACTTGAAACTTCTTTACAAGACTTTCAATGGCATTGCTTCAAGCGATGTTCCTGTACAGTTTACAGTGGTGTGGGGAATGCAGGATCTCTTTGGTGTCAAAGGTCTGAGATTCAGCGGATTTGCAGATATCTGGGGAGAGAATGTAATCAACTTTGCACAAGACCTCAAGTCTAGCGACAAGTTTGTGTTTATCTCTGAACCGCAGCTTTGGTACAACGTAGGACAACACTTCGGCGTTGACAATCTTCACATCGGTACCGAGGTCGAACTGTCCATTAACTTTGCCGGTTATCACGGATTCTACGCGCGTCCTTGCATAGGTACTAAGTGGGTATTCTAATCTGAGAGACAATGAACAGCTTCTTCGGTAAAGTCTTTGGTTTTGACAACCAGAAGCATAGTGTGCGCACGGAAATAGTGGCAGGTATAACTACCTTCCTCACTATGGCGTACATCCTTGCAGTAAATCCGGGAATATTCAGCGCACTTCCGGGAATGCCTAAGGGCTCCGTCTTCACTGCAACTGCACTTGCTGCTATTGTAGGTACTCTTATGATGGCTCTGTATGCCAAAAAGCCTTTTGCCCTTGCCCCTGGAATGGGTTTGAACGCATTCTTTGTGTTTACCGTTTGTCTGGGTATGGGTTACAGTTGGCAGTTTGCACTTACTGCAGTACTCATTGAAGGATTGATTTTCATAATCATGTCCATTACCGGCCTGCGAGGATGGCTCCTGGGGGCCATTCCAGGTACGCTCAAAAAGGCAATCGGAGCCGGTATCGGTCTTTTCATTGCATTCATCGGAATGCAGAATGCAGGCATCATCGTCAACAATGACGCAACCCTTGTCAGCCTTGGTGACATTACCAAAGGAACCGCCCTGCTCAGTCTGATTGGTTTTGCCATTACTGCAGGTCTGGTCATGCTCAAGGTTAAGGGCGGAATGCTGATAGGAATCCTTGCAACAACCTTGCTTGGACTTGTTATCAAGGACCCTGCAACCGGAGAATCAATCACCAGTTTTATTCGCAATGATGCGGGCAGGGTGATGCTCGTGTCCCTTCCGGAGAGTGTAGGCCCGATTTTCTGCAAATTCGAGTGGGCAAGCATACTGAGCTGGGATATGCTCGTCGTTGTGCTTACCTTCCTTTTCATCGACCTTTTCGATACGATGGGAACCATCATAGGCGTATGTCAGGGAACTGAACTCGGCAACAAGGAGAATGTCGAGGGCATTGACAAAATGTTCCTTTCCGACTCTGTCGCAACTGTTGTTGGAGCCTGCCTTGGTACCTCTACCACAACTACTTACGTGGAAAGTGCCTCAGGTGTAAGCGCCGGTGGACGTACCGGTCTCACTGCGTTCTCGACAGCGGTATGCTTTGCGCTTGCGCTCTTCTTCTCACCGATTTTCCTGGCAATCCCTGGTGCTGCAACGGCTCCTGCCCTCATCATCGTGGGCGTTATGATGATGTACAATGTCAAGGCCATACATTGGGATGATTACAGCAAGGCCATTCCGGCATTCATCACAATCATCACAATGCCTCTTGCCTATTCCATCTCAGACGGTATTCTTCTCGGTGTCATCGCTTACGTGCTCACTCACGCTATCAGCGGACAGTTCAAAAAGATATCCGTAACGATGTGGGTGCTCGCAGTGCTCTTTGTTCTCAGATACATATTTATCTAGAGTTATCGTCAAAAAACTGCCCGGTGCAATGATGGAAACAATATCTCCTTGCGAGAGTTTCCACTTGCACCGGGCTGAATTTTGACTGCTATTCCTCTGAGAACTGGTCCTTGCCAACTGAACAGAGAGGGCAGACGAAGTCCTCTGGTACATCTTCCCAGGCTGTTCCCGGTGCAATGCCTGCCTCAGGAACTCCTACGGCAGGATCGTATTCCCAGCCGCAAACGTCGCATACATACTTTTTCATAACGTAACGCTGATTTGATTTTTGTTTTACGGATACAAAGATATAACATTATGCTTAATATTGTATCGCGGACCTGAATCAGACACCCGCTTTTTCCATAGGCCTCTGTTGCCATATGGATGTTTTTGCGTATCTTTGCAGCCGGTGCTCCGGCACAGGCTATGGATTTAACTTTAATGGTAGTGTTATGAATATTGCATTGGTAGCTCACGATGGCAGGAAACAGGAACTTATGAGTTGGGTAAAATACAACCAGGCCATCCTTTCAAAACACACGTTGTATGCGACAGGCACAACTGGAAGGCTGATCGAAGAGATTACGATTGACAATCCTGAAGTGCCCGGAACTCTCACCCGTCCTTTCAAGGGCAAGGTTACAAAACTGCTTTCGGGCCCTCTTGGGGGAGACCAGCAGATTGGTGCGATGATAGCCGAAGGAAAGATACAGATGCTCATTTTCTTCTGCGACAACCTGATAGTCCAGGGCCATCAGAATGACGTTTCGGCTCTGACCAGGCTGGCTGCCCTGTACAACATTGCATTTGCGACCAACAGGACTACAGCTGATATGCTTCTGACATCGAGCCTTATGGACAATCCTGACTATAAGGTGCAGATTCCTGACTGCATTGCAAAATATGCCAACAGAGACCTGCAATAACATCTGTACCTTCTTCTCTCTGGAATGCGGCTCCCTGGAACTGTTTGAGATACTCAACAAACGTATTCTCGAAGAGTGTGGGGAGTTTTCGCCCGTTTTTCCATAGACAAGGTTGCGTCACAATGAAAGATAATAGACTTGAGCAGATAGTCCGATTCTGCGAACTCCTCGACAAAGAGAAATTCATACAAAGGCGCACCTATCTATCTGATGGAGAGCGTCTTGAAAACGATGCCGAGCACGCCTGGCACATGGCCGTGATGGCATTGCTGCTTTCCGGGTACTCCAATGAGAAGGTTGATGTGCTGAAAGTGGTGAGCATACTCCTTGTCCACGACCTGGTGGAAATCTATGCCGGGGACACGTTTGCCTATGATGAAGAGGGCAAGAAGACTCAGCGGCAGCGTGAACTGGCTGCAGCCGACCGGCTATTCTCCCCACTTCCGGACGAGCTCGAACAGAGGATGCGCTCGCTGTGGGACGAATTCGAAGAGTGGGCGACTCCGGAGGCTAAGTTTGCGCATAGTCTCGACAACTTCCAGCCTTTGCTTCTTCAGAATGCCAGCGGATACCGTGCATGGAAAGAAGGTGGACGGCGTCTGTCCGAGGTGCTTGAGAGAAACGCGCGCTCGGCTGAAGGCTCTCTGGCACTTTGGGAATACGCGCGCGAAAATTTCATTCAGCCTGCCATAGATGCAGGAACACTGAAGGACGACACCATGTGATTAAGTCAATGTTATATATTATGAAACTCAAATCACTGATTAACCGTTTCGCTGCAATTTCGTTCGCAGCGGTTCTGGCGCTCGGATGCGGACCGGAAAAACCGGTCGATCCGGAAAAACCTGAAGAGAAAGATCCCACTGAAACAGAAGGCACCAGCATTGCCGATGTTCTGAAAGCTGAGGTAGGAGGTACTTTCGAACTTGAAAACGTGCTTGTCGTAGGAGCCAATACCAATGGGGTCCTCCTTCAGCAGATGGGCTCGTATATCTATGCCTTTAAAGGCTCTGAACATAAGCTCGAGGTCGGAGACCTGCTGAAGGTGTCAGGCACCACTTCGATGAGAAACGGTCTGGTCCAGTTCGGAAGCGGATGTACTTTGGAAAAGACAGGCACTGCTACTGTAAGTTATCCGGAACCTGAAGCAATGGATGTCGAGGATATTGAGTCTTATATGTCAAATCCTTCCATCAAATATGTTACATATAGCGGAACTGTCCTTCTTTCAGGAAATTATACAAATCTTGAAATTGACGGAAGCTCGGTTGTCGGAAGCTTGGACTATATGACAGAAGAGTTCAGGACACAGTACTCAAAACATAATGTCACAATCACCGGCTGGCTGTTCGGATCATACAAGACATATATGTAAACCATCCCGGTTGAGGTGAAGGATAACGGCATGCCGCAGGAAGATGTCCCAGATGGAGCCATCTACTACAACAACTTCGATGCGGATCTTGCATCACAGACATTCGGCGACGGCGGGCAGTGGCCTTATCTCGACCAGTTCGAAGGATGGAAAAACGAGAAGGGAAGCGGTGCATCTGCAGTGACATACGGGTTCCAGAGCGTTTCCTGCCGCACAAACCAGTCTTCAAAGGGCGATTTGTCGCAATATGACGGTTCAGGAAAGAACAACATTTTCTTCAGTACAGCCCCTGCATACCTGACAATAGGCAACATAGCAGTGTCAGGCAAGAATCTCAGGCTGAGTTTCGGTGCGCAGCGATATTCCCAGGGTGCATCCAATGCCTTTATCAAGTCTGACTTCGAGGTAAGAGTATCCGCTGACGGAGAACTCTGGTCCCAGGCACTTGACTATGGTTTCGGTGAAGTTGAGGACGTTCCAGGCGAATGGAGGCTCGCTACTGTGGACTTTACTCTTCCTGATGGAGTCAATAGCTTGTATATCAAGTTTATACCTAAGATGAGCAGTGTCAATCGAATAGATGATGTGCTGCTCGTTGCAGGCGTTGGCGGCGAACTTGTGGAGTTCGGTAAGGCGGAGACGGTCGAGACATCCACCATTGCAAAGGTACTGGACTCTCCAATCGACGAAGTATATCAGGTCGAAGGAACTGT
>SAMEA3663125__coassemble_272_pt1 | contig 14157 bp, 11 predicted proteins | sample SAMEA3663125__metabat2_low_PE_016 | metagenome-assembled genome bin SAMEA3663125 (sample SAMEA3663125) | pig gut metagenome | biome: pig gut; feature: pig-associated habitat; material: faeces | place: Denmark | collected 2012
ATAGCTCAGTTGGTAGAGCACCTGCCTTGCAAGCAGGGGGTCAGGAGTTCGAATCTCCTTACCTCCACCAAAAAACACTGACAATCAGTGATTCAGTACTTAACGCACCAAATTTCACACATATGTGATTTGGTGCGTTTTTTTTACACATTTGAATCCTTACCGATTATCTATTTTGAGTAATGAAAAAGATTCTGATACTTGTATCTGCGGCACTTTTATTTGCCGGATGTTCTAAGGTGGTTTGGGAAGACGATACCCCTTATATCACGTTCAGCGCCGATGCCCCGCAGTCTTTCACGATGAATTTTGACAACTGGGATCTCGGACAATTCATTCTTGATGAAGGCGAATTCTTTGAGTACTCGGTCGGAGACGGCGAGTGGCAGAAATTCACCGAAACGGTGAGCGGGATAGCATTCGGCGGAGAAAATGGAAATCTCCGACTTCGTGGCAAGAGCAGGAGAGGAACAACTTATTCTGATGAAAATGACTTATATCCTACCATCATTGTCATGTTTTCAGAGGACGCAGTTCCTGTAAGATGCTCCGGAGATATACGAACGCTAGTAGATTACTCGGACTATCGCAATGCAGATACCCGAAATGCACAATTCGGTTATCTGTTCTATGGATGCAACGCCCTTGTATCTGTTCCGGACTTGCCTGCGACCGAATTGGCTGAAAAATGCTACGACAGTATGTTCTCTCTGTGTACATCCTTGGAGATAGCCCCTGAACTTCCGGCTACCAAGTTGAGCAATGGCTGCTATTCAAGTATGTTTTCTCAATGTTTCTCCTTAAAGACTGCCCCTGAACTTCCAGCAAGCGAATTGAGTGATGAATGCTACCAATATATGTTTTATGAATGTACATCTTTGGAGACTGCCCCGGAACTCAAAGCTGAAACCTTGGTTGACGCTTGCTATCGCTCTATGTTCCAGTTCTGCTCTTCATTGAAGGATGTCAAATTATATGCTACGGACGGATTTGATTCCAAAAACTGCATTGCAGACTTTCTGCTTGATTCCGGTCCTGGTACCTTATATCTAAAGAACGAGGATGTCGCGAATAAACTCACAGAACATTCGAATTATTCCCTTACCTGGCAAATCAAATACCTTTCAGAATAATTACCTGATATTCAGAACTTTGAGTCGCTACGTGCGGCTCTTTTTGCCTTTGATAATGTTAAGAATCGTAAAAATTATTTTTTAATTTTACGATTTAGGCATTTTCCCAATCAATTTCTTTCCATATTTGTCCCCGGCAGCCGTGCAAATCACAGGTGGCCACAAGGACTATGGACAGACTTCGATTTTGTGTCAAACTTCTTTTCAGCTTTTTTGCAGCATCATCCAGCTGCTCCTGCTCATTCATTGCCGACTCTCTAGAGGACTCCGGCTCCCTGCTCGGCAGCCCCAAAGGACGTTCACCTCATACTCTGCCGTACAAAGAGCGTTATGCAGGCGTCGATACCGCCATTGTCCGGGGCAAGCACCTGTATTATACTACGGTAGAATTCTCCCCTGACTATTACTGGCAGCAGGATAGCCTTTACGGCAGGGCGGAAGCCTGTCTGGCGCTTTACCGGGATGCAGAGTGCCTGCAGCGTATCCCTTGCGGAGACCTTGTAACCTATGATGCCGACTTGCATCATCTTATTGACGGACACTTATATACGGAGTGCATACGCGGTGCAAATACCGTTATTTGCCGTGATGGTAACGAGCTTCTTGTCATACCCGAAAGGGTCAGGTTGCATGGGCTGGTGGAGCGGGATGGCGTCGTCTATACTATGTCCCGGCCGATTGACTCGAACGGGTTCTGCCTCAGACGCGGTCAGGACGTGATGTTCCGCAAGGACACAGGGGTGCTTTTCGGCAGTTTCCAGGACGCTTCGTATCCAGAGACCGGGGCTTTGTATATGGATGCATACAGTGTTGTATTCTGGTATGGCTATGGCGATGAACTGCATTTGGTTGTCGATGGAATGGACCAGTTGCAGCAAGACGTTTACGGTCCGTTCGTGGACGGAAAGCTGTATAAATCAGCACCTTACCGTATGCCAAAAGTCGATGACGGCGTGGTCTGGCACAGGGGAAGTATATGGGCGGGAGAAGGATACTGTGCCCATAGCGGCGTACGCTATGTGTCTGGAGGTACACGGAGTTGTATTTATGAGTTTCATTACCTTACCGTAAACGATTTTGGCCCTCCCGATGCCTTTACATATGTAAGCAGTGCCGGGATGGCGGGCATCAGGTATCGAGAAGATGTGGTAGAGGCGGTGTTTCTTCCGTATTTAATTTCGGCTTCATCTCCTTTTAGCGAACACGATGCTTTTGCGGAAGGTGAAGACTTGAGCGTGGAGGGAAGTTTCCGCTTCATTTCAGAACGCTGCGCAATACTTTATGGCGATGAACTGATTGTCGCGCTTTCCTGCAACGGAAGGGGAGAGTGTCCGCGCATTGTACGTGGAGACAATAGTTATGTGCTTAATATCAATGGATTTATCAGCTCAATCTTAATTTCGGACAATTAGATTATGTTTGTTACTGTATATTCTGCAAAATGCATTGGCATAGAGGCAGTCGGCGTTTCGGTTGAAACTCACGTGGATCTCGGCATAGGCATACATCTGGTCGGGCTTGCCGACGTGGCGGTGAAGGAAAGTCTCTTGAGGACAATGACGGCGCTTGTGACACTCGGATATCGCATACCGGGCAAAAGAATTGTTATAAATATGGCTCCTGCCGACCTGAGAAAGAACGGCAGTCTGTATGATGTCCCCATTGCCGTCAGCATCGTTGCCGCAACGGGGCAGATGGAGCTTCCGAACATAGAAAAGTATCTGATACTCGGAGAACTCGGACTGGATGGGAGCATTAGGGCTATTCCGGGGGCCCTTCCTTGTACTGAATTTGCCAAACGCAATGGATTCGAGGGTATAATACTTCCTGAAGAATCGGCGCTGGAAGCAGTTGACTTTAAGGATTTTAACGTTTTTGGAGTAGCTTCCCTGAAGGATGTCCTGTCTATACTCGCCGGGGATGATATGCTTTCTGACTATCTGATATGGAACAGCCGTGCATATCGGGTCAAGAGACGCGCAGCCGTAAGGGAGACTGAAACTGAACTGCAGGTTGATTTTTCTGATATTATCGGTCAGGAAGGAGCCAAGCGTGGTCTTGAGATTGCTGCAGCAGGCGGGCATAACGTGCTTCTGGTAGGTGCGCCGGGATCGGGGAAGAGTTCTCTTGCCAAGGCATTGCCCGGGATAATGCCGCCGCTGACAAGCGAAGAGGCTCTGGTAACCAGCAAGATATTCTCAGTTAGCGGGAAACCGGGTTCAAGCTTCGGCCTGATGCGCAAAAGACCTTTCAGGGCACCTCACTGCAGTGCCACCCTCAGCGCTCTCGTGGGCGGCGGCTCCGGCGACTCGATTATCCCCGGTGAAGTCAGTCTTGCCAACGGAGGAGTACTCTTTCTTGACGAATTTGGCCAGATGCCCAAAAGCGTCATCGAGGCTTTGAGAGCTCCGCTCGAAGACAGGGAGGTGACGATTTCCCGCCTGCGCGGCAATGTCACCTTCCCGGCTTCGTTTATGCTCGTGGCGGCCTCAAATCCTTGTCCCTGTGGATATTGGGGCGAAGCAGACCGCTGCAAGTGTACGCCTTCGCAGAGGCTGAACTATCTGAGCAAACTGAGCGGTCCGCTGCTTGACAGGATTGACGTTCATTGCTGGATGCACTGTGTGCCTCCGGATACTATAGCCAGGTACAGGCAGTCGGGCAAGACCGGGATTGAGACCAGCGAGATGGTTGCGGCGAGGGTTCTGAAGGCAAGGATAGCTCAGAAGCACCGTTTCGCTTCGGACAGCATCAGCGTCAATGCCGAAATGGGCAACCGTCAGATAGAGAAATACTGTCAGTTGTCCACACAATGCCGTGAAACGCTTTCATCAATAATGGAGAGCCGTAAGCTGTCGATGCGAGCATACTTTAGAATCATCAAGGTTGCAAGAACGATAGCGGACCTGGCAGGTAGCCCTGACATCATGCCGGTGCACATAATAGAGGCTTCCGGATTCAGAATCCTTGACGGCCCTGAACCGGTGGAGTAGGGGACAGACGCGATTAGAAGGGTCCAGTAGAGTTAGATGTTGAACCTTAGACCTATGTCGAAGTTGACTGAGAAAGGCTTGTCGGTACGGACGCTTCTCGGGTGATTGTTCTTGAAGTAGTATTTGACGCTCGGGTCAAGATATACGCCTACCGTGTTGTTGAACTTGAACTCGACTCCTGCACCGGCATTGACGGAGAATATAGGGCCCTTGACCTTGGTTTTGAGGTCCAGCGATTCTCCCGGCATACGGTATCTGTTGCTTGTGCAAAGTTCACCAGCGCCTCCGGCAAAGAGGTAGAATCGGAAAGACTTGAGGTTGAACGGCTCGTAGTAGATGTCAAGCGGTATGCCTATGTACTGCATATTGTGTAGAACGAGTCCGTTGACCGGCATCGATCCGTCTCCGGAGTTGTATGCGCCCGGGAATCTCCTTTCCAGGAAAGTGTAGGTCAGGCCGGTTCCGGCGTAGAAATGATGGCTGAGTTGAATCTTGACCCCGAGTCCAAAGGATAGCGGAATGCCGAACGAGGATGCTCCATTTTCGGTAAGTCCAAGTCTCTCAGTGCTTTCCGCGCCGTCGGCATAATGAAATACCCTGCCGAGGTAGCTGCCAAGTTCGGAGTCGTTGCCTCCTGCCGTTCCATTGAGGGCAAGGGAGATTCTGCCGGACTTGTTTTCCTCGCGTATCCTTACGGCAAGGTCTTCCGCCTCGAAAGGGTCCACGAATCTTGCAGCTGAACCCTTGTGCTCTGCGCTGGTACAGTCCGGAGTGCCTTCTGCATCTGTATCTACGGTCTGGGCTGCAACTTTGCCATTATCGTATCCATTATGTTCTTTGGATGCCGAATCCGTAACCAATCTGTCGCCGGAAACCGCGTTGATGGACACGTCTGTTCGGCTTTCAGCCTCCGCTGAACTTGAATGGCTTGCGATTAAATTGCCAGGTTCCGGGTTGTAGTTGGAGCCTGATGGCTCGAGCCCGGCACTGAGTTGCGCTGTGTCTGAAACAGGAGCTGCAGGGTCGGATGTGGCAGCGTTTCTAAAAAGGAAAAGGCCGAGCGTCAGGCAGGCAGCCGCTGCACAGGCATAGGCAAGGACGCTCCTGCCGCGTTGCTGTCCAAAACTGCGTATGCCGCTGACAAAAGCTGCAAGAGGCGATGCGGAAGGCAGACCTGAGCTTACGGCACGCCAAACGCGACGGGGAGCCTTTATCTCGGCCCCGTCGAGCAGATCGCGCACTTGGCGGTCAAATATTTCATTTCTTTCTTCCTGCATCTGTGTTACTTTTTATCTTTGCCTGCAGCATCGTACGAGCCCTCTGCAACTGTGATCTGGACGTCACTTCAGAGATGTCGAGCATCTGTGCAATCTCTTTGTGCGAATGCCCTTCCATAACGTAGAGGTTAAATACGGTCCTGAATCCGGCCGGCAAAGTGCCGATCATATCCAGAATCTCCTTGTATCCCAACTGCTGTATGGCCGAGGCGTCCCCGCCGGCAAGTCCCCTTGCCTCTTCCACGTCCTGGCTTTCCTTGAGAACATCCTTTTTGCGCAGACTCATAAGAGCCGTGTTGACAAAGATCTTGCGGGCCCAACCCTCGAAGGAGCCGTCTCCCGAATAACTGTCGAGCTTGGTGAACAGGTTTACAAAACCGTCCTGCAATACATCTTCCGCAACATCCCTGTCTCCCATATAACGGAGACAAACGGCATACATTTTGCCGCTCAGATAGTCGTAGATTGACTTTTGGGCACGCCTGTCGCCCGATATGGCACTGCGCGCCACGTCAAGCGCCACGGAGTTGTCTCCGAGCTCGTCTTTAGTAACAAGATGCAATTTTTTGCCAAAAAGTTGCATCGCCACTTTATAAATTATGCGAAAATAACCAAAATAACTTAATTTTGTGTCCGTATGCGTAAAATTGCAGCAATACTTTCCGTTCTGTTGAGTTGTTTAACCCTGCTTGCACAGAACGCTTCCTATGACGACCGCTTCATCGATGCGGTCGTGAAGTATTCTTCCGGAGACATAGACAAGGCTATTTCCGAACTCAATATACTTCACGCCGCCGACTCGACAGACGCCGCCGTCATTTATTATCTTGCAAAGTGCGAACTTGAAAAGAAGCGAACTGGCAGCGCCATTTCCCTCCTTGAAGAGGCCGCAACGCTCGACCCTTCCAACGTGTGGTACCGTTCCGACCTCGCCGGATTGCTGCTGCTGGACGGACGGTATGACGACGCAGTGGTATATATTGAACCTCTGATAGAAGAAAATCCCTCCAAGTTCAACAATCCCTACATGCTGTCGATGGTCGGCAACGCCCGCATGCAGCAGCGACTCCCAGCCCAGGCAAGACAATTCTTCGAGAGAGCGCTCACGATGGACGACAGCTACATTCCGGCCCAGTTCGGCGTCGCCCAGTCCAGCTTCGTCCAGCGCAACTATCCCGTCTTTTTCAACTCGCTCAACAGGATTGTCGGCAACCCTTATCTCGAGCCGGGCGCCAAATGCGAATTTATCGGTGACATACTCGAAAGCATAGACGCCCCGTTTTACTGGGTCTGGGGCGGCAAAATCAATTCTCTTGTCGATTCGCTCGTGACCCTGCATCCCGACTCATATGAAACGCACGAACTCAAGATGCAGATGTGCTATATCGAGCAGGATACGCTCGGTATAATTGCGCAGTGCGAGAAGATGGCAGAAATAGCTCTTGCATCAAATGACAGGACAAAGGCAGCCAGGGCAATCACCAACATTGCAGACCTCGAGTACCGTCAGGACAACGAAAAGGGCGCATTCAAGATGTATGAATATGCTCTCAAGTGCGATCCGGACTATGCAATGGCTTTAAACAATTACGCATATTATCTCAGCCTAAAGGAGAAGAAACTTCGCAAAGCGCTGAAAATGAGTATAAAAGCTGTTACTCTGGAGCCGGATAACGCTAATTATCTGGATACCCACGGCTGGATATTGCATCAGCTGGGCAAGGATGAGGAAGCCAAGCCTTTTTTCAAGCACGCAATGATTTATGGAGGCAGGGACAGCAAGGTCGTGCTTGAGCATTACGCCGAAGTGCTTGCCGCCCTGGGCGATGAGGAGACTTCTGCATATTACAGGCGCCTGGCTGCCATGAAGGAATGAAGCTTACTGTCAAGAAGGAATGAAACGCATACTGAACTGCCTGATTCTACTGATTCTTGTTTCCGTGCCGAGTCTTACGGCGCAGAATGACAAGGTCTCCAAGCGTGACCGCCTCCAGCGGGAGATAGTGCTGCTTGAGAAACAGTTGCGTGAAAATGCCGGGAAAAACGCCAATGCCCTGACATCGCTCTCGCTTGTGCGCAAGAGCATAGACTCACGCTCGGCCCTTCTCAAGGAAAGCGAGGCGGAACTCAAACTGGTGCAGGATTCCATTGACCGTTGCAAAGCTCGTGCGGATGAGTTGCAGGATAGATTGGACACACTTCAGACTTATTACTCCAAACTCGTGCGCAACGCATACAAGAACCGCGATTCGAGAGTCTGGTATATGTACATACTGGCAAGCGATAATCTCGGCCAGGCCAGCAGGCGTTTCACATACCTGAAGAATCTTTCGTCAAGGATGAACGAGCAGGCCCTCCAGATTACTCGGATGAAGGCTCAGCTTGATACGGAACTTGTTCAGCTTGAGGGCCTTAGAACGGCGGCTCAGCAGTTGCGCGACGAGCGTGCGGCCGAACTATCGAAACTGCGTGCGGAAGAAAGCCGTTCGGATGCCATAATAAAGGAACTGAACCGGGAAAAGAAGAAATACCAGAAGCAGCTCGATGCCAAGCGCAGGCAGGTCGAGTCTCTCAACCGCGAAATCGAAAGGCTGATCGCTTCCGAAATCAATCCTTCCGGCAAGTCCGGCCGAGGCGGCAAGGCATCTGGCGGCAAGAAGGTCAGCACAAGCGTGGACACCAGGCTCGCGGCAGAATTCGCCTCGAACAAGGGCAAACTTCCGTGGCCTTGCGAGGGTGCGGTAGTGGAGCATTTCGGACAGCGCAAGCATCCTGTATATACCTCTATCACAATGCCTTTCAATAACGGTGTCAACCTTGCTACCGAGAAGGGGACCACTGTCAAGGCTGTCTTTGGGGGCGTGGTCAAGAAGATTATCGTGATGCCGGGATACAACAAATGCGTGCTCGTGCAGCACGGGGATTATTTCACTTTCTACTGCAAGCTGGCTTCTGTAAACGTAAAGGCAGGCGAGAAGGTGAAACTTGGTGACGTGCTGGGCGAGGTGGATACCATCGACGGGCAGACACAACTGCACTTCCAGCTCTGGAAAGGCAACAAGCCCCAAGACCCGGAAGCGTGGTTGAAATGATTCCAAAGGCTTTGTCAGCCTACGACCCAGATAAGGACGTGACGGTCAAAGGTCATATACTCAAGGTCGTACTCTTCTTCGTAACCGTCTTTGTGAATGAACGTTGCAGTGAGTTCACCTTCGCCGCGCGGCCGGAAGTCCTCAACTTCTATCTGCTCGGCAAAGTCAACTCCGAACAGTGAAATCCTCTTGTAGATAGCCTCCTTTGCGCACCAGTAGATGGCAAGCTGTTCGCGCCTCTCATTTGCATCCTCCTCGAGTTCCTCGATTTCGTCCTCGGACAGCGCCCTCTTTTCCACGGCGCTGAAGTCGCGGTCGAGAGATTCGCAATCTATGCCGACTTCTTCGTTGTCATTGAGAATGATGGCTACATACTTGTCGGTATGGGTGATGCTGATGTTGGTCGCCCTGTTTTCTATATAAGGCTTGCCGTTGTCGTGATGGTTGAGATACACCTTCTCCTCGAACATTGCCTCAAGCAATGCCCTTACGGCAAGCTTCTGCTTGCGGAGAGATTCACTTTTGATGTATGAAATTTCCTCCAGCTCGTCTGAAGGGATGGAGGAAAGTCCTCGAAGCTCCGCTTCTGACTCTGTGATTTGCCAGACTCCTATGCGCGAGTGATAGTCGTCGTCAAGATCTTTTATAAGATATAGTGCCATAAATTTTTATAACACCGCAAAGATAGAGTTTTTTATCTTATAGTCAAAATATTTACAGAACTTGTATCCTTCCTTCCTCTACGAGCCTGGCAAAATCGGAGGCCGATTTCTGCCCTCGGAGCGGCCGCATTGATGGCCTGGACACCTTCCCTTACGACCTCTATCGTACTGTCGCCCATATAAACGGAATTGAGCCCCTGGGCTTCCTGAGCCGGGTCTCCGCAGTATTCGTCTCCCCTTCGCCAGTCATCGTGACCCTCGGCCTGACCGGCAAACCCGCCCCAGGCCCAGAAGTTCGCGCCGGCAAGGAGACCGTTCTGTCCTGCAGACTCCGCTACTCTGCCGAATATATATTTATAGTATGCGTCCCTCGCTGTCGTGGAGGAACTCTTTTTGGAAATGAATCCGTCCCGCGGGTAGCCAAATTCTTCAATGACTACCGGCTTGCCGTATTTCTGCGCGACAGCGAGATGCTCGTCGATGTAGCGTCCGCTCCTGGCGATTGCAGTGTCAAGGTCGCCGAGCAGCTTGTCGGCGTGGGCCCAGGACCAGTTGTACGGCCATATATGTATGGTAAAATAGTCGATGTCGGGGCAGGAGTGGATGCGTTCGAACAGCTCGATGTCCTGCTCGCAGCCGAAGGAGCCCTCGCTTCCGGTCGAAACCAAGTGATTGCTATCCAGCGATTTGATCTGCGCTGCGCTTTCCCGGAGCCACTGAACGAATTGCTCTCTTACCTTGGGGTCGTCGCTGAAGCAGCGCGGTTCGTTGCATATCTGCCAGGAAAATATCGTCGGGTCGTCCCTGTAAGGCTTTCCGGTGATGGAGTTGGTTCGGCTGACTATGTTGCTGAGGTGGCTGGCAAAAAGCCGTTTTGCTTCCTCGTTGGTAACGAATGCGGAAACTGCCTCAGTATAAGCAGGATATCCTATCTCGGCAGGTATCGGGGCCTTGCCCGCTCCGGCCCACTCGAGATACATTCCGTAGCCTCCGGACCATTCCCAGGCGTTGTTTATGTACAACACGGCCTTCATTTCCCTCGCCGCCATCTGGTCGAGCAGGTAGTCAAGTCCGCGGAGCAGAGTGTCGTTGTAAACCAGCGGTGATGGCTGAAGTGTTGGCTCTACCCTTGTGGCGATGCCCTCGGGACCGTCGGCGCCGACCAGAATCCTGAGGTTGGTGACACCCAGATTCTTCAGCGCATCCAATTCCGCGTGCAGACGCTCCCTGTCGCCGCCCCTGCCCTCGCTGGCAAGTATGGGGCCGTACCAGAAGTTGGTTCCGATGAAATATTCGGCATTGGCGGAGGATACGAACTGTCCGTTTACAACGTGCACAAATGCCTCTGAACTGCGGTTGCAGGCAGAAGTCAGGATGGAAAACAGCAATAAAAACGGTATAAGTTTACGACCGGCCATTGGTATCGTGTTACTAATTAATAATTATCAGCACAAAAATACAATGGTCGCCGATGTTAAACAAATACAATTTTATCCAATAATGATACTCTGATGCAAGAGGAAAATTACTAAACCGTCACCTTGTGTTTCTTGTAGAGGGCGCGGAATTCTCTAGGCGTATTGCCTCTGTGAGCCTTGAAGGTTCGGTTGAAGTTGGACAGGTTGTTGAAACCGCATTCGTAGCATATTTCGGAGATGTTCCTGTTGGTATCGACGAGCAGTCTGGCGGCGGCGCCGAGTCGTATGTCTATGATGTAGTTGGACAGTGTCCTGCCCGTGCACTGACGGAAGTATCTTGAAAATGCCACGGGGCTCATTCCGGCTAGCTCCGACATCTTTTCCAGACTGATGTCTCCGGCATAGTGATCGTTTATGAACTGCTTGACCTTCAATATCCTACGGCTTTCCGTGTCTCTTGCAGAGTGGGCGAACGAGCTGGATGCCAGCACTCTTGCATCGTCTGCGAGGGACAACTCGTAAAGTATGTAAAGGAACTTCAGGAACTGTATGAACCCTTCCTGTTCCGCGGCGAGCCTGTCCAGTGTGGAGTATATTTTCATAATGGTCGAAACCGGGAATGCAAGTCCGTGATCAGCCCTGGAAAGCATCTTGCGTATGGAGTTGAACTGGTTTTTGGAAAGTATATCGCTGTTGAACAGACCTGCGGAGAACTGAATGGTTATCTCCCTGATATCCTTGGACTTGCAGTTGCCCTGCTCCCAAACGTGCTCAAGCCCCTCGGAGCCGACAAGCACCAGGTCGTATTCGCCAATCTCCTCTATGCTGTCGCCAACCACTCTCCTAACGCCTGCGCCGTGCTCTATGAAGTTGAGTTCCAGCTCCTTGTGCTGGTGGAGCGGGTAGGTAAATTCGCTCTTGTGCCTTTCGACAATGTGGAAGCAGTCTTTTTCCGATAGAAGGGTTATTTCTGTCAGTACCGAACTCATATGATTATTAGTTTTTATGATACAAATTTAACAAATATTTCACATATTTTTCGGCAAGTAGGATGCTTATTGTAATAATGAACTGACTTTTGTTAAATTTGTTACAATAAATCGTATTATAATGACAAGCATCGATACAACCCCAGCTGAACTCTTTGCAGCAAAGGCTCTTGCCTCACAGATGAAAGAGGAACTTATCTACGACATCCTGCCCTACTGGTCTGAAAAGATGGTCCGCCCCGACGGGGCCCTGCTCGGACGAATTGACGGTCACGATAATCCTGACCCTGCAGCCCCAATCGGTGCCATTATGACTGCTCGTGTGCTATGGACCTTCGCCTCGGCTGCGAGGGTGACGGGCGATGCGTCCCTCCTTGAAATGGCACATCGTGCAAAGTTTCTGATTATCAATCATTTCTACGATAAGGAAAATGGCGGTACATATTGGTCGCTCACCCCTGAACTTGAACCGGAGGATGCCAAGAAGCAGATATATGCCATAGCCTTTGTCATCTATGGCCTTGCGGAACTGTATCGCGCTAACGGGGATGAGCAGGCTCTTGACTATGCCAAACGTCTTTACGCCGATATAGAAAGCCATAGCCGCGACCACGAAAAGAATGGCTATTTCGAAGCGTTTACCCGCGACTGGGGCCCCATTGCCGATATGAGGCTGTCCGACAAGGATGCCAACGAAAGCAAGACGATGAATACGCATCTGCATATCCTTGAGGCATATACGGGACTTTACCGTGTCTGGAAAGATGCCTCTCTTGCCGAAGCGCTGCGCAATCTCATAGTCATTTTCCTCGAAAAGATTCTTGGTGCCGACTCGCATCTCAAGCTCTTTTTTGATGACGACTGGAACTGTGGTTACGACACGGTTTCATACGGTCACGACATCGAGGCGTCCTGGCTGCTCTACGAGGCGGCTGAGGTCCTTGGCGAGGAAGACCTGCTCCGCAGGGTCCGCGAATCGGTGCCGGGCATAGTCGATGCCGCATCGGAGGGCTTTGACCCCGAAAAGGGTATGATATACGAGAAACACCCTTTACGTAATATCGTCGATGCCGACAGGCACTGGTGGGTGCAGGCAGAAAGCGTCGTAGGCTATTTCAACCTCTGGCAGCTCAGCGGTCGTCAGGACTGCATCGAAAATGCCGTCATGGCGTGGGAATTCATCAAGAACAATCTGATTGACAAGTCCTGCGGCGAGTGGTTCTGGAGCATAAGGGAGGACGGCAGCATTAACCGTGACGACGATAAGGCCGGATTTTGGAAGTGTCCTTACCACAATGGTCGTATGTGTATGGAGATAATTGAACGGGTAAATAATCTTGTATAGCGTATGAAATTCTTGATTATCAGCTTATTACTGGCTCTCTCTCCGGTTTCGGATCGCTCTGCGTCTCATTTCGGTCAGGAGGCCCCACAGCCGTCGCAACCATCGCAGATCTCGCAACCGTCGCAGCCCTCGCAGTCCCTACGGACGACGCCTGAGTCTGCCGCTTCGACTCTCCGCCCGCTGAGGGAGAGTGTTCTGCTGGACGAGGGCTGGCAGTTTGCATTTGGCGATGCCTCGTCCCCGGAAAAGGATTTCGGCTGCGGCACGGAATATTTCAACTATCTGACAAAGGCAGCTTCGATACACAATGCAGGCCCCTACAGCCCCGGTTTTGATGCTTCGGACTGGCAAATCGTTGACCTTCCGCACGATTGGGTGACACTCCTTCCTTATTCGCCCGATGCCAGCCACAGCCACGGCTATAAGCAGATAGGCTATGCTTACCCGCAAAACAGCGTGGGCTGGTACCGCAAGACTTTCACGCTTCCCCAAGACGGCTCCGACCGCATCTATTGGCTACAGTTTGACGGAATCTTCCGCAATTGCAGCGTTTTTCTCAACGGTTTCTACCTCGGCGGCGAGGCTAGCGGCTATGCCACGCAAATCTACGATATTACCCAATATCTGCGCTTCGGCGAGGATAACCTGCTCTGTGTCAGGGTAGATGCTTCTCTCGAGGAGGGCTGGTTCTACGAGGGGGCGGGCATCTACAGGCACGTTCGCCTGCACAGCGCTTCCCCTGTCAGCATAGCTCCTTTCGGTCAATTCGTCTATGCCCTCTGGCCGCGCGAAGACTGCTCCGAGGCCGTCCTGCACGTTGAAACGCAGCTCCGCAACCGCTCTCTTTCTGCTGCGGAAGTCAGCGTCCGTCACACCCTCTACGATCCTGCGGGAGAGGCCGTCCTGAGTTTCGGTCAAAACTGCAGTGGCAGGTTGAATTCTTTCCGCGAACTGACCTTGGAGTGTTCTGTGCCGGTCGAGTCGCCGCAGCTTTGGAGCCCCGAGTCGCCTCGGCTGTATTCGCTTAAAACAGAGGTGATTGCGGGTGGAAGGACCATAGACTCGCTGCGCACTTCGCTTGGACTGAGGCGGGTGGAATGGGACCCGGACCGTGGGCTCGTGCTGAACGCTTCGCCGTACAAGATCAAGGGTGTGAACATGCACCAGGATCACGCCGGGGTGGGGACGGCTATTCCGGATGGGCTGCAGGAGTGGCGGCTGATGCAGCTGAAGGAATTTGGCTGCAAT
>SAMEA3663125__coassemble_273_pt1 | contig 14096 bp, 9 predicted proteins | sample SAMEA3663125__metabat2_low_PE_016 | metagenome-assembled genome bin SAMEA3663125 (sample SAMEA3663125) | pig gut metagenome | biome: pig gut; feature: pig-associated habitat; material: faeces | place: Denmark | collected 2012
GGCCCTTCCGCCCCGGAGCGGAAGAGCCATAACGTATCCGGTCTTGTTCAGCGGCCGCAGTCCGGGCTGCCGGACCGCCATCGGGTTGATAAGCCGGAAATTGTTTCGATTACCTTATGAAGGAAAGACCCTCGGCATTAGAGGTGTTGTAGTTTGCCTGGTAGATTACGTCATAGGAGCCACTGATGCTTGATGCTTCAGTTGATCCAGCCTTGACGCATGAGATACCGCAGATAGCGTACTTGCCGGTTGCTGTCAACTGTCCGTCAGGGATGAAGACGTACTTCAATGTCTTGAAGTCTTCGCTGATGTCGAACCAGAGCCAGTCATAATCAGTGCTTGAGAATACTCCGGAGCCAGGTGCAAAGTTGTATCCGCTCCAGGTAAAGCTGTTGGATGCGCACTCCGGCAGGAATACCACGAAGTTTCCGTTTCCGTCGGCCTGTGCTGACCTGCGGTCAAAGAAGATACCGAACTTGATGGTCCTTGCTGTGTAGTCGATCTCCACGCAGGCATCCATAACGGCGTCTCCGTAAAGGCCGGTGATACCGATATTGTTGGTATGAGACTTTCCGTCCATCGCGGTAAGGGTTTCACCACGGAGAGCTTCGCCGAAGGTAACTGACTGTTGGTGCGCTGAGGTGGTTCCCTTGTCGCCAGGAGCGCTGCCGTTAGGGTTGAAGCGCCTTGACTTGAGTGTCCAGTTGCCTTTGAACATATTCGGGCCAAGCTGGGTTACCGTGTAGGTGATACCGTTGTCAAGAACGATGGATCCGCTTCTCATATTACCGGTGGTATTCTTTGCGACTACGATATTCTTGCCCTCCTTGCTGATCCACGAAACAGTCTCCACTACGTTTCCGAGCACGTCAGAAATGACGTTTTCGTCATCGGGGAGCCATACGTTGAACAGTCTGGTCTCAACTGTCTGCTTGAGGACGGCAGACTTACCGGCGCTGAACTTCGTTCCTGACATATCTGAACCGTAAAGGGTGGTTCCTACTCGGGCGATGAAACTTGACTCCTTGAAGTCATCGGGCTGAGGCCAAACCGCTACATAAGCCGTGGCTGTCTTGGCAACGTGATCGACCTTGCTTGCAGGAACAACAAGATTGCCCTTTGAACTCTTTGCGGTAGGCTCGTCGAGATCGAGATGGATGTCGTTGAACTGGCTTGCGGAGCTGAGGGTGAAGGTAGGAACGATGACGTTTCCATCCTTGTCGCTAAGTTCGGTATCGGCAGGGAACGAAACCTCGATCTTTACGATTGCGGTCTTGTATGCAAGGTCCACGCTTACTTTGTCTGAAGAGATGGAAGAGGCAGGAACCTTTGCAAGAATAACCTGATGAGCTACGGCATCCTCGAGTGTACCTTTCTGGGAGCCGAGGTGGCACCAGGTTTCCACTGAACCGTAATTGACTTTGTTGGTTTCCTTGTTGTCAAGATAGATTACAAGAGAAGCGGCATCGTCACGTATGGCGACCTTCTTGGATGAGAACACTGCGGTCTTGCCGCTTACGCTTTCTACTTTCAGGTACTGAGGAGCACCTACGAACTGATTGTCGGCATCGGCAAAGCGGATGGTGAGCATATCCTTCTCGCTGAAGGCAGTCTTCATTCCCTCACCGCTGACCGAAGGAATTGTAGCCTCGACGGTCAGAGGACGCAGAGTGGAGTTTTCGGGAACCGACTCCTCCATCTCCTTGGTGCAGGATGCGATGGCGGAAAGTGCCACGAGAGCAAGTGCGTATGATAATACTTTTTTCATTTTCGCTAAGTTTTTGTGAACTGTTATTTCCAGTAAGGGTTACCCTGACGCTCAGTCTGAGGTATTTCCCAGGTTAATCCTTCGGCAGGAATCTGGGTCTTGCTCCAGTGGTTGTCACCTCTCTGGTTCAGCGCGCCCCATCTCTTCTGGTTGTAGAATGCCCAGTCGCCTTCGCCCCACATCTCGATACGCCACTGCAGCTTGACTTTCTCCATAGTGTTCTTGCCTGTCATAGTGTTTGAGCAAGTCATTGCCGGAGCACCCTTTACAGTACGTGCAGCAAGCAGTTTGTTGAGTGTTTCCTCGGCCTTGGCGTTGTCACCCTTCTGCGCATAGGCCTCTGCAAGCATCAGCCATACCGCTGAAGAACGGAGATAGACGTTGTCGGAAGTGTTTGCGTCATTTGTATGGTTCTTGTAACCGATGGCAGATGAAGCAGCCCATTTGAGAGAAGTGTACTTAGGCATGGTGTAAGCGAACCAGGTGGTATCGGCACCGTTATTTGAGTAAACCCTGTATCCGTCAAAGTCGGCTGCAAGTATGCAGGCCTTGCGGCAGTCGTTGTCGGAAAGAGCGTCGTAGATGCCCTTGTCAACCTGATAATATCCGGAAGGAGTGTTCTTGAGGACATTGAGAGCGCAGTTTGACCAGAAAATGCTGGATGAACCGCGTGCGCCGCCGAAGATTGCCTCAGGATTCTTGTCAAGGTTGTAGAATGCGTTCTGAGCAGCGTTGAAGTCAATACCGCTCCAGTAGGTTCCGTTAGGAAGGCTTTCAGAAACGCCGCCACGCTGGTTTACAAGAGGGAGGAGTTCCTGGTTCATACCGTAATCCTCTGCCTTGATAAAGTCAGGCATATGGTTAAGAAGGTCAGTTGCTGCCTCGATGACGGTGTCCCATTCCTTGCTGTCAAGGGCGGCGCGTGCACGGTAGTACTGGGCTACTGCACAGTCGATATCGTAGATTGAATTGACATCGGAACCGATGGTGTAACCCTTGTCGCCGTAAGTGGAAGTATGGAAGAGTTCCACGGCCTCGGCAAAGGTCTCGTTGACCCAGGCCCAGGTGTCGGCTACTGAAAGCGGCTCCTGAGGTGCATTGTAGTCAAATTTGTTGTAGATTGGCCATCCCTGCTTCGTGGTAGAGGTCACGTCCTTGAGGTCGGTGTAACGCTCCATAAGAAGCATATAGGCAATAGCCTTGAGGGTAAGCGCCTGTGCACGGCTGGCGCGCATAGAAGGATATTTCTCCATCTTGTCCTCGGTAAGGAAGTCGAGCGCCTTCTGCGCAGGACCTACCTTGAATACAGGTCCAAGATAGTATCCGTAATTTTCTACAGGCTGGTCGGTTCTCCAGTATGTGTTGCTTGGAAGATTCTGATACCATTTGCTGTAGGTGCCCTGGTTGAGCTGGCTGCCCTCTACGACATCACCGGACTGAATGAAGCGGCGGAATTCGAAATTGCTCTCGTATGCATAGAGATTCGAGTAGCCGCCGTTCATTGAAGCGTTGTAGATGTTTATATAGCTTGGCAGCGTACCGACAAGTCCGGTAAGAACCTGCTGCTCTGCTTCAGCGCTACCTGCCATAAACTCGGCCATCTGGTCGTCCGTAAAGTAGTTCGGATTGCTTACATCGAGCAATGACTCGCAGGATGAAAGACTGACGGCAAGCAGGAGTGCTGCTGTGATTGTCCTATATGTTTTCATTGCTAATCTCATTTTTAGAAGTCAAGGTTTACACCGAAAGTAACTGTCTGCATCTGTGGATAGAGGTAAGTGTCAACCTCCTTTCCTCCGATGATGGACAGGGTAGGATCGATACCCTTTTCTGCAGAGAAGAGCAGCAGGTTGTCAGCAGAAGCGAAGACGCGCAGACCGCTGATGTTGATCTTCTTGGTAAGTTTCTTAGGAAGGGTATATCCGAGAGTAATGTTCTTAAGACGGAAGTAGGTAGCGTCGAAGAGGCTCATATCTGTGTAGTTGTGGCTTCCCGGAAGGAGTGATCCGTCAAGATAGAATGAACTTGCGCCTGAACTTGGGAACCACTGCATAGGGAAGTATGCGTCGGTCTGCTCAGTGGTCCAGGTGTTGCCTATGACTGTCTTGGAGATAGGCATCGCGGTTCCTCCGAAGGTTGAGCTCCTGTACAGATGCTGTGAGTACTCCATAGAGAAGAATTTGCCACCGAACTGGTATGCGGATACCAGGCTGAGGTCAAAGTCCTTCCAGCGGAGGTTGATGGTCAGACCGCCGATCCAGTCAGGGGTAGCTGAGCCTATCTCATAGTGTGATGCATCAGCTACTACGTTGGTCTTGACGTTGTCACCGACCTTGTAGCCTATATAACGTCCACCGTGCTCGTAAACACCCGTATTTTCGTTAAGGTTCACATCATAGTAGGTAACGCGGTGCCAGTAGAGAGGAAGTCCTGACTCAGGATCGACTCCGGCATACTTAGGCATATAGATATTGAACAGGTCCTTGCCTTCGCCACGGAGGTAGAAAATACCACGTCCGGCGTGACCTGCGGTACCTGCCTGGGCCATATCCTCGGTCTGGGCTGTCCAGCATCCTTCAGGAAGGTCCATAGTCTTGTCATAAGCAGGAATCTGATCTGCTGGAACGCTTACAAGGATTGAACGGTAGTGAGTTCCGTTGATACCCACGTTGAGGGTAAAGTCCTTGGTGCGGATGATGTCGGCATCGAGCTCGATTTCGAAACCTCTGTTGCGTACCCTTGCAGAGTTGGAGAGAAGGGTGGTCTGGCCGTTCGATGCAAGAGGAGAAACGCTCTTGTTGAAAAGGGAGTTGACTGTTACGTGGTCGTAGAAGTCAACGGCACCCGTGATGCGGCTCTTGAGTACGCTGAAATCGATACCGAGGTCAAGCTGGTGAACGTTTTCCCAGGTAAGGTCGGTACGTACAAGACCGTTGTCCTTGATTGTGGTGGTAGAAGGAACACCGGTACCGTTTGAACTTTCCTGCCAGGTAGAGACGCCATAGGACCAGTAGTGGTTGAGGTAGTATGAGGTCAAGCCGTTCGCATTACCGGTAACACCGTAGCTTGCACGCAGTTTAGCATTGTCAAGCCAGTTTGCATCCTCAAGGAAAGGTTCCTCGGAGAAGCGCCAGCCGGCTCCGACCGACCAGAAGGTACCCCAGCGGTTGTCCTTGGTGAACTTGGAAGCCGCATCGCGACGCAGTGAGGCAGAAAGATAGTATTTCTGGTCATAATTGTAGTTTGCGCGGCTCAGGTAGGACTCGGTCCTGTAGATATCAAGTCCCCATCCCGGAGATGCGGAGCTCTCACCGCCCTGGTTCACATAGCGGCCTACGAAGTTTCCGGCAATAGGATATCCTGGGATGAGCTCGTATGAAGTACCGAAGTTGAGAGACTCCTTGTTGAGGTCCTCATACTCGTGTCCGACCATAGCGTCAACGTGGTGCTTGCCGAAGTCCTGGCTGTATGAAAGGAGCTGCTGGGTGTTCATGATGCGGCGTTGGTGGGTCTTGATACCGAGACCTCCGTTAGGAGTACCGCGACCTGCAATATGGTTCCAGTACATAGTACGGCGCCAGTGCTGCTCGTCAAGGTTGAAATTCAGGGTGAAGTTGAAATACTTCAAGAAGTTTGCGCTTGCATAAAGGCGGCTGGTCCAGGTAGAAATCTCCTGACGCTCGATGTTGGTGTTTGCCACAAAGAGGTAGTCAGACGAGAAGTTGCGGTCAGCATAATGTCCTTCGCCGAGCGGAGAGTAGGAGTTGTTGTTGACGTTGAGAATCTTGTCGCCGTTGGCGTCAAGTCTGAACTCACCGTTCTCGTCAATTTCATAGACAGGATAGATAGGCAGCCAACCCTTTACCTGGAGCATCGAGTTACCGGAAGCGCCGCCGATCTGACGGGCACCCCAGCGGCCTGCCTGTGCGCGGGTGTTGGTTCTGGTGTAACCCACGTTGGCACCGACCTTGAGCCAGGAAGTAACGTCCGCATCGAGATTTGCACGTCCGCTGTAACGCTTGTAAGAGCTTGCAATCAGGTATGAAGGGTCATCCTGCATACCGAAAGAGGCAAAGTAACGCACCTTGTCGGTACCGCCGCGTGCAGATACGTTGTATGACTGGCGGAAAGCATTCTGGAACATAAGTTCAGAAGCATCGCCGCTGTACAGAAGTCTGGCCTTAGGATTGATGCGTCCCGTTTCAGGATCGACGAGGAATGCTCCGGTCATAGTGGAGCTGGAGTTGGATCCTGATCCGGTATTGGTATAAGTGGCATCCGGAACAAAATACGCCATATTGTTCATAAGCGCATTTTTCTGGAATGCGGTCTCGCTGCCGTTGTAGTCGAAAAGGTGCATACTTGCAAAGAGGCGGGCCTCCTCGTCGGTATGGTTAGGATTGGCTACGTTGGTATAGTAGCGGCCGTTGGCATCGACTCCCGGGAGACCGGTTCCGTTTACACCGTAACGGTATGAGTTATAGATACTCTTCCAGGCATACTCGTAAACCTCAGCTGCGGCATCCATGGAGTTTACGTTGTAGTCACCGATGGAATTCCATCCCCAGCGGCCCTGGAAAGAGATCTTTGCCTTTCCCTCGGCACCCTTCTTTGTGGTGATGAGGATGACACCGTTACCTGCGCGTGAACCGTAGAGAGCAGTTGATGCTGCATCCTTGAGCACGCTCACTGAAGCGATATCCTCGGAGTTGAGCTGAGAGAGAGGGTTCTCATAGGTGGATGTTGCCTGCTGTGCGACACCGTCGATAACGATGAGCGCAGAAGCGGACGCACCGTTGGTCGAGCTCACACCACGCAGACGGATTGCCATATCGAATCCCGGCTGACCGTCAACGGAAGCCACCTGGAGACCAGGAGCCGTTCCTTCGAGTGCACGGGACACAGTGGTGGTGTTCTGAATGGCAACGATTTCGGACTTGACCTCGGTCATCGAACCGGTGAGGTCCTTTCTTTTCTGGGTACCATAGGCAACGACCACAACATCATCGAGATAGTTGCTCTCCGCCTGAAGAGTCACGTTCAAAGTAGCAGGGGTGCTTCCGACAGTGATTTCCTCAGTGGCGAAACCGATGCAAGAAAAAACGAGCACACTACCGCTCTTTGCAGAAAGAGAGTAATCGCCGTCCAAATTGGTCATCGTTCCCGTCTTTGTGCCCTTGATGAGCACATTGACGCCTACGAGAGGTTCACCCGTGGAGTCTGTGACCTTTCCAGTCACTCCCCCCTGGGCGAAAACCTGCCCTGTCATTGCGAGCAGAGCAAGCATTAACATTACTAGACGTTTGTACATACTTTATTTGGTTAGAGTAGAAGGCAAGCAGTGTTATCAATTACGAGGGAAGACAAGTGTGCAATCAAAGCAATAAATACAATAACCACAGCATCCTGCACTCGCAGCAGAGCAGTACCATTACTTTAAAAGTACTCTATTAGCCTCCCACGCTGCAAATGTATGACAAAATAACGAAAGAAACAAGTAATGGAAAAATACAATCACTCACCTACGACGCTACCTCGCAGAGGAACTTGATACGCACAAGGCGGACGGAAAGTTCGTCATAATCCGCTCCCAGTTCAGCCAGCGCATCGGCAACGGAATCAGACTTGGCGTCCTCCTTGAAATAATCCATAATGTCATCAACCTCATCCTCATCCATTACTTCATCAATATAGTAGTTGAGATTGAGTTTGGTTCCGGTCGATACAATCGCTTCTATTTCCTTGATAAGTTCATCCATCTCAAGGTCACGCGCGATTGCTATGTCTTCAAGGTCCATTTCACGGTCAATGCTCTGGATGATGAAGATCTTGTTTGCAGACTTGTTCGGCGCGGACTTGACCACAAAGTCATCAGGTCTGATGATATCATCGTGTTCGTCCAGATACTTCTTGATTAGCTCGATAAATTCCTTTCCGAACTTGCGGGCCTTGCCTTCACCCACACCCTGGCAGTTCTTGAGACCATCGTAGCTGATAGGATACAATATGGACATATCCTCAAGCGCTGGATCCCCGAACACAATCCACGGCTGCAGGCCGTTCTTCCGGGCAACATCCTTGCGCAGGTCCTTCAGCATTGAGAGAAGCACAGGATCGCCACCTCCGCCACCGCCCCTTGCCGGAGTCTCCTGCTCGGAGTCTTCTTCCTGAACAAAGGACCTGTCCTCCACAAGCGTGACGGGCTGCGGCTTAAGAAGGAAATTCTCACCTGCTTCAGTGAGACTTATCAAGCCATAGGACTCAATTTCCTTGATAAGCAGCCCACTTATCACGCCCTGTCTCAACACATTGCGCCAGAACGCATCGGAACGCGGCTTGCCTGCTCCAAAGAGTTTGAGCTTATCGTGCTTGTAGGATTTGATAATGGCGTTGCTCTCTCCTGCAAGTATGTTTGCAAGATGCCCTATCTTGAAATGTTCCGGAAGAGACTTGACAAGGGTCAGCGCCAGAACCATTTCCTTACGCCCGTCAAATGAACGGAGAGGGTGCATACAGTTGTCGCAGCACTGGCAGTTGGCAACGTCGTAGGATTCGCCGAAATAATTGAGCAACAGCTTCCTGCGGCAAAGACCGGACTCGGCGTAGGCCACGACCTCGTCAAGCAGCTGACGGTTTATCTCCTGCTCTGCAACAGGCTTGCTCTGCATGAATTTTTCCAGCTTGACGACATCCTTGGGACTGTAATATGCTATGCATCGGGCTCCCATGCCGTCACGACCTGCCCTGCCGGTTTCCTGATAATAGCTCTCGATGCTCTTCGGAATGTCATAGTGAATGACAAAGCGCACGTCCGGCTTGTCTATTCCCATTCCGAATGCTATGGTGGCGACTATCACCTGAATGTCCTCCCGCAGGAAAGCATCCTGATTTTCACTTCTCACCTTGGCATCCAGACCCGCGTGATAAGGCGCGGCCTTGATGCCGTTGCGCTGCAATGCGGCGGCAAGGTCCTCCACCTGCTTGCGGCTGAGGCAGTAGATGATACCGGAAACGTCCCCGGCATCGCGTATGTACTTGATGATTGACGAATAGTTCTCCGAGTCTTCCGCCTGTTTTGCGCGGATTTCATAATAAAGGTTAGGTCTGTTGAACGAAGCCTTGAACACAGCGGCATCGCTGATGCCGAGATTCTTCACGATGTCGCTCTGCACCTTCATAGTGGCGGTAGCTGTGAGAGCAATGATAGGAGCCCTTCCTATCTGGTCCACAAGGGTGCGAATGCGCCTGTATTCCGGCCTGAAGTCGTGTCCCCATTCGGAGATGCAATGAGCTTCGTCAACCGCATAAAACGAAATCCTCACGCCTCGAAGCAGACTTATATTCTCCTCCTTGGTGAGGGTTTCAGGTGCAACGTACAGGATTTTGGTGCGTCCCGCATTAAGGTCGGAACGCACCTCTTCCAACTGTACTCTGCTCAAGGATGAGTTGAGGAAATGGGCTATGCTGCCGTCACCGGTTTCAAAGCCGCGAAGAACGTCAACCTGATTCTTCATCAGAGAAATCAAAGGCGAAATCACGATCGCCGTTCCCTCCATCACGAGCGCCGGCAGCTGATAGCAAAGCGACTTGCCAGCCCCGGTAGGCATAAGCACAAAGGCATCGCCCCCGTTGATGAGATGGGTGATAATGCGCTCCTGGTCCCCTTTGAAGGAATCGTAGCCGAAAAACTCCTTGAGAGTTCTTCTTATTTTCTCTGTATCCGCAACCATCCTGTAAAATGATTAATCCAAAGTGTGTATTGCCAGTCCTGACCTGAGCTTAGGCTCGAACCAGGTAGTCTTAGGCGGCATGATCTTGCCGCTGTCGGCTATGTTGATGAGCTGGCGCATCGAAACCGGATAGAGTGCGAACGCCACCTTCATCTCTCCGCTGTCAACACGGCGCGCAAGCTCGCCCAGACCTCTGATTCCGCCGACAAAATCAATTCTCTTATCAATGCGCAAATCCTTGATACCCAGCAACTTGTCAAGCACCAAACTAGAAAGCACGGTAACATCGAGCACTCCGATAGGATCGCTGTCGTCATACCTGCCCTCACGCGCGGTAAGCGAATACCAGCTGCCGCCGAGGTACATTGAGAAGTTGTGCAGCCCTACAGGGTGGAAAATCTCCTCCGAGCCCTTGTTCTCAACGACAAAATCTTCCTGAAGAGCGGCAAGGAACTCCTCCTCGCTCATTCCCGCAAGATCCTTTACGACACGGTTGTAGTCGATAATCCTGAGCTGGGACTCAGGGAAGCATACGGCCATGAAGTAGTTGTACTCCTCATTGCCCGTGTGGTTTGGATTCTTTTTGCGCTTTTCCTCTCCAACTCTTGCCGCAGCGGCCGTACGGTGGTGTCCGTCAGCAACATAAAAGGCATCTATCTCTGACGAGAAGATATCGCTGATGCGGCTGATGGTTGCATCGTCATCAATGACCCAGAGTTCGTGCCCGAAGCCGTTTTCGTCCACGAAACGGTACTCTGACGGTCCCGAAGCTGCCTTGCGCACTATAGCCGCAAGTTCATCGTTGTCCTTGTAAGAGAAAAACACAGGTTCGATATTGGCATTCTGTATGCTCACGTGTATCATTCTGTCGTCTTCCTTGTCCTTGCGTGTAAGTTCGTGCTTCTTGATTACACCGTCGGCATAATCATCGGTATGAGCGCAGAGCACAAGTCCGTACTGGGTACGGCCGTCCATAGTCTGGGCATACACGTAATAGCAAGGTTTGCTGTCCCTTACAAGCCAGCCACGCTCCTGCCATAGGCGGAAATTCTCCACCGCCTTGTCATATACCTCAGGGTCGTGGTCGGGAAGTATCGGATCAAAATCTATCTCAGGCTTGGTAATGTGCAGAAGGGACTTTTCCCCTGCCATCGCCTTGGCCTCCTCGGAGTTGAGGACATCATAGGGAGGTGCTGCAACCTCCGGGGTAAGATCTTTTGGCGGACGTATGGCCGCGAAAGGTTTTACTCGTACCATAACTATTTGTTAACCTGGAATCTTGTATTGCCTGTTTCAAAATAAGAGACAATCTGACGGGCCGCCGCGAGACCGGCATTGACATTGGCTTCCGATGTCTGAGCGCCCATTTTCTTAGGTGTCGCGAACACTCGGAGACCGAATTTATTCTTCAGAGTTTCATAATTGTCAGGAGCGACGTCGCTGATGTATTTGAGGTCAGGACGGTCCTCAAGCGCCTTTTCAAGGCCGGATTCGTCAATAACCTCCTTGCGTGCCGTATTGACAAGGGTTGCGCCCTTTGGCATGGAAGTGATCAGTTCATATCCGATGCTGCCTATGGTTTGAGGTGTAGCCGGAATATGAATGCTGACATAATCGCAGGTAGAGTAAAGTTCCTTCAGGTCCGTCACCGGCTCAGCTCCCGCCTCGGCAATCTGTTCCGGCTTGAGGAAAGGATCTATTGCCTTGACCTTCATTCCAAGTGCAGCAGCCTTTGCCCCGACTAGCCTTCCGACATTGCCGAATGCCTGGATTCCTATGGTCTTGCCCTGGATTTCGGTACCTGTAGAAGGTGTGAACTGCGTGCGCGCCATAAAAATCATAAAGGCGAGCGCAAGCTCGGCAACGGCATTGCTGTTCTGGCCCGGAGTATTCATCACCACCACTCCGGCGGCAGTCGCTGCAGCGAGGTCCACGTTATCATAGCCGGCACCCGCCCGCACCACTATCTTCAGATTCGGCGCGGCAGCGATAACCTCGGCGGTAACATTGTCCGAACGGATAATCAGAGCGTCAGCATCCGCAACGGCGGAGACGAGTTGTTCCTGACCGGCGTACTTTTCAAGTCGGGAGAACTGGTGTCCGGCGTCCTCGACGATTGCTGCAAGCTGCTCGACTGCAGACGCGGCAAACGGTTTCTGAGTTGCAAGAAGTACTTTCATTATGCGTGAAGTTTTTCAAATTCAGCCATACAGTCAACCAGAGCCTGGACATCCTCAAGGGTGCAGGCATTGTAGAGCGAAGCGCGGAAACCGCCAACTGAACGGTGGCCCTTGATGCCGCGGATATTGTGCTCGGTAGCAAAGGCAAGGAACTGATCCTGAAGATCTTCGTGGCCTTCTGCCATAACGAAGCAAACATTCATTATCGAGCGGTCCTCGACTGCAGCGGTGCCGCGGAAGAGAGAGTTGCGGTCAATCTCTGCGTAGAGAGTCTCGGCCTTCTTGACATCAAGTTCGTGGATGGCGTCAACACCTCCTATGCTCTTGAGCCACTTGAGGGTCTCGTTCATCACGAAGATGGAGAATACAGGAGGAGTGTTGTACATCGAGAGCTTGTCTATGTGATTGCGGTAGTCAAGCATGCTTGGCAGATAACGGGTAACCTTGCCGAGCAGATCCTTCTTGATGATGGCAAATGCAACTCCGGCAGGTCCGGCATTTTTCTGTGCGCCGCCGTAAATGAGGGCATATTTGCTGACATCCACCCTGCGGCTGAGAATGTCGGATGACATATCGGCAATCAGAGGAACAGGGCAGTCGATATCCTCCTTGATTTCAGTACCATAGATGGTATTGTTCGTAGTGATGTGGAAATAATCGATATCGGTAGGGATCTCGTATCCCTTAGGGATATAAGAGTAATTCCTGTCCTTCGAGCAGGCAAGCGCATAGGCTTCTCCGAGGCCCTGGGCCTCCTTGAGAGCCTTGTGAGCCCAGACACCGGTATCGAGATACGCGGCCTTGTGCTCGAGATAATTCATAGCGACATAAAGGAACTGGAGACTTGCGCCGCCGCCCAGGAACACGACCTCATAGCCTTCCGGAATATCAAGAAGTTCTTTCCACAAGGCGCGGCACTCGTCCATAACGGCATCCCACTCCTTGGTCCTATGTGAAATGGAAATCAGGGATATGCCCGTTCCGGCGAAATCCTTGAGCGCAGCGCAGGCATTATCAATTGCAACCTGAGGCAAAAGACAAGGTCCGGCATTGAATACGTGTACTTTACTCATATCGGTTACTGTTTTAAGTTTCTAAAAATACTCAATTTTTCCGTTCTTTCCAAGAATTCGTCCTCTAATTTTTTTCTGACCCTGACTTCCATCCTGCACTGCAGTCCGAACTCCTGCGCACGGCAGGGAAGGTCGAGTTCCTTGACCATCTTCATTACCGGCTGCATGAGCGAGTAATCAAACTCGATAACATACCAGTCTCCCGCAATTTTTTCTATGACACGGGCGTTTGAAATGGCATCGGCGGTAGAGGTCTTGTATGCGCGTATGAGGCCGGGGATACCCAGCTTGATGCCGCCGAAGTAACGGACAACCACCACCAGTATGTCGCTCAGGCCCGCGCTGTCTATCTGCCCGAGTATAGGTCTGCCGGCAGAACCCGACGGCTCTCCGTCGTCACTTGAACGGAATACTGCCCCGTCCACACCGAGCCGGTATGCATAGCAATGATGACGGGCGTCGTGATACTCCTTCCTGAGCAAAGAGACTATTTCCCTTACTTCCTCTTCGCTTTCCACGGGATAGGCAAGCGCTATGAAACGGCTGCCGTTGTCCTTGAAAAGTCCCTCAGATGCGGAAGCAATACTTTTGTATGTATCATTAGTCGTCATATCAGTTCAAATTTAGTGTTTTTTTTGTACCTTCGCAATATGGTTTGCCAGTATAGAGTAACCCTTGCGGGAATCAAAGGATTCTACAGGGTATATCACATTAACGGGAAGAACACATTGTACACCTTCCACAAGCAGCTCAGGGACGATCTCGAGTTTCCCATCGATCAACCTATATTGTTCAAAGGCCTCGATGCTTCAGGCAACGTGGTCGGCAGATGGGCGCTGATAGATCTGGGTTCAGGCACTACGGTTGACACCGTAACGATACAGGATACAATCAAGGCCGGAGTCAGCAGCTTCGTGTACTTTTACGATATAAAGTCCAAAAAGAGCGTCATTGTCACTTTCGAAGGAGAGGTTGACGATAATGTCAGCAGTCCGGAGCTCGTGGACGTCAAGGGTCCCGTTCCTCTTGAATTTGAAAACGGATACGTCGCATTTGAAGACCTGCCGGAGGATTACCGCAAGGTTCCGCCACGCACACCGGCAAGCGTCAGGGACAACGAGGACGATGACCTCGATGACGACGACGAGGACCTCGATGATGACGACGATGACGACGAAAATGATGAGGACAAGGAGGAAGAGGAACTCATCTACAGCGAAGACGAGTAAACATACGAGCGCCAGGTTCGCCCTTCCAGGCCCATCCAAGGCACATTGTAACGCTCAATGGAATGACTTGGGTTTGGACAGCGGAGCTCCGCTCATAAACAAATGAGGGCGACTAA
>SAMEA3663125__coassemble_278_pt1 | contig 13830 bp, 13 predicted proteins | sample SAMEA3663125__metabat2_low_PE_016 | metagenome-assembled genome bin SAMEA3663125 (sample SAMEA3663125) | pig gut metagenome | biome: pig gut; feature: pig-associated habitat; material: faeces | place: Denmark | collected 2012
GAAATGCAAATACGAGAGTATACACTGAACAAATAGACGTCGATGCATCCTTCGGGACATTTGCAACTACATCACCACTTTCACTGACAATCCTGTAGCCAAGCGTTACCTCCACCGCCGTAACCAGCCACTCGTTCCGGCCGGTCTCATCGGTCCTGTCGAGTTGTACAGGTAGCACTTTCCATATTGCCGGAGGCGCTTTGCACAGCTGCATCCGGAAAGCATAAAGAGCGGGAGCGACAGACTATTTGTTCTGCCGCTCCCGTTGGTTTTGTCATCAATAATAGTACAGTTCGCCGCAGCAGTTCTGCCACAATCCCTTCCTGATGTCTTCGGGCTTCATCATAAAGTAATACATCCCGCAGTCATAGAACCTCAGGCCCCAACGATCATCCTCGTCAATCTGCAACAGGCTTATCTTGTCAGGATGCTGCTCCCTTACCTCGTCCTGCAGAGCCTGTCCCAGCAGAATATGACCATCCCCGACTTCTCCATCCATTGACTCGAAACTCATAGCCTCGGACTCCGCAAACACGCTTTCGTCCGTTCCTGCCCAATATAGTTCGTACGGACTCAAGCCATCTTCCTGTCTGGAATAAATCACGACCGGGTCATCGTGATAGTCCAGGGGCGAATCGGTATTGCCGATAAAATAATCTATGGGCGCAAAGAAATACAGCATCCCTTCGTGAGGAAGCAGGTTCTCCGTATCGAGACCGGCAATGTCGCGACACCTTATCTGGCATACGAACGTCAGCGGCTCGTCATAGCTCTCACCGTCTGCAGTAACCCTCACGCAAGGGTAGGGAATGTCTTCCGGAAGGTCAGGCGCTCCCCACCAGTGACTCTTACCGACAAGATTAGCGTCCGATACAAACGTATTGATTCTTATAGCCATACCTAATCCTCCATATTTTGCTCATACAAAATGCTCTCGCCTGCAAAATCCGTGCACTTTATAACGCCCGAATAATTTGCATATTCCCCGAATACTTTTCATCTTTGCAGGATGAAAAAGAAACTGATACTTGCGCTTGCAGCCTGCCTGCTTGCGGTCATTTGCCCTGCACAGGTCAGCAACATCGACTGGACCTGGTCTGTAGTCAAAACTTCCGAAGACGCCTGCACGGTACAATTTTCCGGCAAGATTGCCCCCGGCTTCCATACCTACTCGGTCAAGGACGAATTCTCCCCGACCGAGTTTCTGGACCCTGTCCTGAAGGACGCCGAATTTGCCGGTCCTCTCCGCGAACTGGGCACGCCCTCCGAACTGGACGGGTCCCTGGTCTTTGAGGGCAGCATCACTCTCGAGCAGGACTTCCTGCTCACCGGACCCGACGCGTCCTTCTCCGGAAGCCTCTTTGCAAATACCTGTGATGATGGCAGTTGCGTTCCGAGCTATCTCGATTTTGAGATATCACTTGCACCGGCTGAGAAACTCAGTACAGTGACTGCTCAAAGCACCGAAAGCAGCAAGTCGGGAAGCATCTGGTCGCTGATTCTAGAGGCCATTCTCTGGGGCTTTGCGATGCTCCTGACCCCTTGCGTGTTTCCTATGGTGCCGATGACGGTATCGTTCTTTATGAAGGGCTCCGGGAGCCCGGCGGCAGGACGCTTCAAGGCCTGTATGTACGGACTCTTCATCGTGCTGCTATACACAGTCCCTATCTCGCTTATCATCCTGCTGACCAGACTTTTGGGAGGCGCCACTGTCACTGCCGACATATTCAACTGGCTGGCAACCCACTGGCTCCCGAACATCATATTCTTCATAGTCTTTATGGTCTTTGCGGCATCATTCTTCGGTGCATTCGAGATTGTCCTGCCGTCCAAATGGACAAATGCCGCTGACAAGAACAGCGACCGCTCCGGACTCGGAGGAGTATTCTTCCTTGCCCTGACCCTCGTCCTCGTCAGCTTCAGCTGCACCGGACCTATCGTCGGCACCGTCCTTATCAAGTCCACTCAGGGCGAATTCTGGGCTCCGATGGTGACCATGCTTGCCTTTTCGCTAGCATTTGCCCTGCCGTTCACGCTGCTGGCATTTTTCCCGTCGCTTATCAAGAAGGTCCGCAAGAGCAGCGGAAGCTGGCTTGGTTCCGTCAAGGTAGTGCTCGGTTTCATTGAACTTGCACTCGGAATGAATTTCCTAAGCACTGCCGACCAGACCTATCACTGGGGCTTGCTCGACCGCGAGGTTTATCTTGCAATCTGGATAGTAATCTTCTCTCTCTTAGGCTTTTACCTGCTTGGTAAGATTCGCTTCAAGCACGAGGAAAAGGTGGAAAGCATTGGCGTGACACGCCTTGCGCTTGCCATAGCGGTCCTTTCTTTTGTAGTCTATCTCGTCCCGGGAATGTGGGGCGCTCCGCTCAAGGCCCTCTCTGGCTATCTTCCCCCTGTCAGCACTCAGGATTTTGTACTTGGAGGCACTCAGGCAGGCAATGCGGAAGGGGCGGATTCTGGCAGTGCTTCGGCAGCAGGAAATCAGCTTTCTGAGGGGATGGCAAACCGCTATGGGCTTGAACTTCCGCTCGGTCTCAAGGGCTATTTTAATATAGATGAAGGACTTGCAGCTGCCCAACAGGCCGGGAAACCTCTTTTTGTAGATGTTACAGGACACGGCTGCGTCAATTGTCGTGAGATGGAGGCAAGGGTTTGGAGTGACCCGCAGGTGCTGAGTCTGCTTGCAAATGAGTACGTGATTGTTGCCCTGTATAATGACGATAAGCAGAAACTTCCTGAGTCCGAATGGGTTACTGATAGCGTAAGCGGAAAGGTCTATAAGGATCTCGGCAGGGTCAATTCCTATATTGCCCGCACGCGCTGGGGTGTCAATGCGCAGCCTAATTATGTGCTGCTGGCGCCTGACGGGACTCAGCTGCTTCCTGTCCGCGGGTACGACCTGTCAGTTGAGGGCTTTGTAAAGTTCCTCAATGATGGACTTGAAGCTTTCAGGACTCGCGTTGAATAAATCGGTTTCCGAGATAACAGGCAAGATATCCAATCAGCAATCCTGCGGCGAGTCCAAATGCAAAACCGCATATCACGTCACCGAGGAAGTGCTTGCCGACAAATACGCGGCTGATACCTACAAGTATGGCCCAGATGAATATGCAAATGCCGTAAGTGTTATGCTTGCGGCTTTTGTCCATTCTGAAGCACATCAGCGAGCAGGCTGCAAAGCCCATCGCATTGGCGGCGTGGGCGGAAAAGAATCCGTACAGGTTGCGAGCGCCGGCCCTTTCCAGGATGTGGAGACCACGACTGATCATCTCGCCGTCCAGGCAGGGCCTTAGCCTTTGCACTGAGTCCTTGAATAGGTTGCAGGTCTGGTCGCATACCACTATGCAAAGCACGCAGGCGAGCAGTGCAACCAGTGCCTTTTTCCAGCCAAGGCGGTAAAAGAACATTACGAGCACTGCGAGATAGAGTATATACCATATCTCCTTGTTAGAAAAGACCATCCAGACACTGTCGCTTATCGGCGAGTGCAGTGAATTGATAGCCAGCGTGATATCCTTGTCGAAGTGGTGGGCCTCCTGGATGAATTGTACTAAAGTCAGAATGGTTTCCATTTATGGCGGTTGTTGCTGCGGGTTTGCTGTGGGGCGATTATTGCTGGAGGGCCTTCCAGAGTTCGTCCTTGAGTTTGTCGAGTCCCTGTCCGTTTACCGCCGAGATAAATATGTGCGGGATGCGCTTCGGCAGATGCCGGGCGAGTTCCTTTTCTATCTCTGAATCGATGACATCGCACTTTGTAATCGCGAGAATTCGTTGTTTGTCAAGCAGTTCCGGATTGTACATCTTGAGCTCTTCAAGCAGAGTCTTGTAGCTTGAGTTGATGTCGTCTTCCTCGCAGCTCACCATAAAGAGCAGTACGCTGTTTCTTTCGATATGCCTAAGGAAGCGAGTTCCTATGCCCTTTCCTTCGTGCGCGCCTTCTATGATGCCCGGTATGTCAGCCATTACGAAAGACCTGCCGTCGTGGTATTTGACTATGCCCAGATTCGGCTCCAGGGTGGTAAACGCATAATTGGCAATCTTAGGCTTTGCCGATGTGATGCTAGCCAGCAGGGTGGACTTGCCAGCATTCGGGAACCCGACCAGGCCCACGTCCGCAAGCAGCTTGAGCTCAAGCACAAATACGCCTTCTTCCCCGTCTTCTCCCGGCTGCGCGTAACGCGGCGTCTGGTTGGTAGGGGACTTGAAGTGGTCGTTGCCCCAGCCTCCACGTCCGCCGCGACAGAGAATTCTTTCTTCACCGGCTTCCATCATATCAAAGAGCACCTCGCCCGACTCCCCGTCCTTAACGACAGTCCCGACAGGAACGTCCAGATAGATGTCCGTGCCGTTCTTGCCCTTCATCAGCGCCGCTCCGCCCTTCTCCCCGTCATCCGCCTTGATGTTCTTGCGGTATTTAAGGTGAATGAGTGTCCAGAACTGAGGGTTGGCCCTGAGAATAATGTGACCGCCTCTGCCGCCGTCACCTCCGTCCGGACCGCCCTTCGGAATGTATTTTGCCCTGTGCAGGTGCATGGACCCCGCCCCTCCGTGCCCGGAAGAGCAATATATCTTTACATAGTCTATGAAGTTCGAATCGGCCATATCTGTTTAATTATCAGTAATTTGGTTTATGTCTCAAAGTGCTCGTGCAACAGATATGCAACAAAGTTGTTTTGTTGCATGGACTTTGGTTTGATACGGTCAATGTCCGCATCTCGTTAATCTAATATGCAAAGATAATGAAAATCACTGACTATGGTACACGCAAATATGGTGGAAAACGGCAATCTGTTCTCGGCTCATAGGCGGGACCACGCCGATGGTGGCTATCTCAAGCTATGGATTCCCGAGGCCCCAAATGCCTCTGCATCGCCTGGATTACTCGATGCCAAATTCGAATGACTTGTCGTACTCCCTGAGTATGGACATCTTTACGGTTCTTTTGCTGAGGTTAAACACCTCGGACCACTGGGTAAAGCCGGTGCTCAGTTCGCTTTCCGGACCTTGTGCAACTTTACGCAGGAGCTCCATCGCCTGAGAAGAATTCAACTTGTAGTTGCTTGCAGCGAGATTGGCGCTCAGGATATTGTAGCGGTCCTTTCCGTGCTTCGAGTGCAGGCTTCCGTCAGGAGAGTCGGACATGGAAGGGGAAGCGTAGAAATTGGTTACAAAGCGCCATGCGTCTTTTCCCTTGAGCACTTCCATCTTGGTAGGATACTCGTCGCTGTCGAGAGGATCGTTCTTGACATATTCTACTATAGCATAATCTCCCGTGGCATCAGCCATAAAGTAATGATAGCTAGCCGGATCGTCATCCATCCACATATTGTACTGCTTCAGCATCTCAACGGCCTCATTGACTGTGCTGGCCCTGTCAAGCAGCATTCGCATTGCTACGGTGGTGAAAATGTTTTTCTTGCCCTCTTCCTGCTGGCGGGTAGGCTTGCCGTCAAGCTTCAGGACGCTGATTGCAAATCCGTCTTCGTTGATTCCGTCCAGAAGAAGGTAAGGAAGGGCCATAAGCATAGAGAGGTCAGATTCTCCGTCAGTATAGAACCCGCTCTTGTAGTTGATGAATTGTCCGTCAACGAAGGAAACTGACTTTTTCCCTCCAACCGGTGCGGTATGGACAACAATTGCAGGAATCATCACCCTTTCTCCATTTTTGTCCTTGTGGTTGAAGTCAAAGTTCCTGCCCATCAGGAAGTTGTTCGTGGCTGGATCAGTACAGGCAAAAACGCTGCAGGATGCATTGAAACTCAAGCTGGTGTTCTTGCCCGGTATTCTGTCCATAAGGTGCTGCATCGTAAACTGAACCAATGACGTCGTACCCACGATATTTGCGTCAAGCGCTTCCTCGAGCTTGTAATCCACGGTGTAGGTCATTTCGTATATCCTGCCTTTGTCACCTTCAAGGTCCACCAGCGAATAAATCATATCAAGCTTATCCTGGTCGCTGATCAGTCCGGCCTTGTTAGATGTCGGAGTTGGCCCCGGATTATCCGGTTTTTCATTGCAGGCACCAAGCATAAGAACGGAAAGTGCAATCCCAGACAGCATTGCTATTTTGCAGCAGGAGAAATGTGTGTAGTTCATAATCGTATCTTTAATTTGTTTTGTGTACAAGATCATCAATACGAATTTATAAAACTTATTCCTAATTAACTATCCCGCCTTTCCGATTTTGACGATTAGACAACAAATTGATGATTAGTCAACACTTTTCCCGTTATTTGTAGATATATAGTATCTGCCCGACCCTCAGTTTGTCTGACTTGAGATTGTTCCAGGACTTCAACTGTTTCACGGTCACGTGATGACGCGACGCGATGCGCCCAAGATAGTCACCCTCCTTGACCTTGTAAACTATCCTGTTGTCCGGTCTGGTGCTTTTGCCACTGCTCGCCGCCTTGATGACATCTGACTCGAACAACTCAGCCGCACGATGCCCGTACAAGCTGTCAGGATGCGCATCCATAAACGGCCCGCACCAGTTGTAAGGCAGTTTGAGCGCATATTTCCTGCTCGCAGTACCGGGTATTACCTCATATATATACTGCGGATTGAGGTGCTTGACAATGTCCATAGGCACGCCAACCACCTCGTTTATCTGAGCGAAGTGCAGTTTCCTGTCTATCATAAAGGTATCAACCGCAGCCGGCATCCCCACATCCTGAGGCTCTATGCCATATTCCCTGTAATATGTCATAGCATACATAACTCCCACAAATGCAGGTACATAGCCTCTTGTTTCCCTTTTCAGGTAAGGGTAGATATCCCAAAAATTCCTGCTTCCGGCAGCACGCTTGATGGCTTTCATAATATTTCCCGCCCCGCAGTTGTACGAACTTATTGCAAGCGACCAGTCACCGAAGGTCCTGTAAGCGTCCCTCAGATATCGCGCTGCTGCATCGCTTGCTTTTTCCACGTCCAGACGGTCATCGATAAAGGAATTGATTTCCAGACCATAACCCTTGGCCGTGTTGAACATGAATTGCCATATTCCCCTGGCCCCGGCAGGTGAGGTCGCGACCGGATTGAGCATAGATTCCACGACCGCCATATACTTGAGCTCCAGCGGCAGTCCGTAGCGGGCGAGAGTTTCTTCGAATATAGGAAAATAGTACTTGCTTAGACCAATAATGCGGCCCATGGTGCTTTTTCGCTTCTCTGCATAAAGAATCATATAATTCTTCACAGTTTGGTCAAAAGGCAGCGCTATGGGACAATTCATTGCGGCGAGCCTTGCAATCATCACCGAGTCCGACACGTCTGAAGTAAAGACCTCCTCGGACATATCGTAGGTATTGACGCAATCCTCGAACTTCACTGCCGTAGCCTCGTACCATTTTGCCAGCAGACTGTCGCTCGCCTGCGGGTCGAACGAAATCATAAGCCTCTCTATCTCAGGTCTTTTAGCGTCCTCAAGAGCTTTCAGGTGCTCAATGTGCTTGAGGCTGTCAGCCACTTGCAGGCTGTCCACCAGCGTCCGCAGCGAGTCGAGCGAATTTTTCAGTTTCTCGTTCTCCTCCGTGAGTTCCTTTCTGCTCGGCTTACCCCTCCGCGGCCCCTGTGCCACAAGCATTTGCGGCAGCAGCACCAAACAGGCGGCGAGTATGCACAGGAACTTTTTCATCACTGTCACTTAAAAATTGAATTCTACCCTCAATCCGAATGCCGAAGGCATTGCAGCTGCAGGCGCCAGTCCCGACGGCATACCGGCTGCCGACAACGCTCCGGGACCGGACAGGCTCCCGGCGGCTGAAGAAAACGCCTGGCCGTTGGTACGGACGCCTTGCTCGCTGGAGCATTGTCCCGCGGAGTGTGCAGAAAAAGATGTAGGCGCTGTCAGCGGGGAAATGCTGTCAAAAGAGCTCTGTGAGCAGATTTGGACTCCGGCCGGTATCAGGGTAGGGGAGATGTTGAACGAGAGGTCATCGTTGACCTCGAAGTCGTGCATATAGGCAAAGACATTGGCGTCAATTACCTGTATAAGGTACACCAGCAGGGTGGCAACTATCGAGTAGTCCCTGTAGGTTCTGTAAATGTTTCTATAGTAAAGTGCCGTTTCGGCAGAAATAGGTCCTGTGTAGGACGAGCCCGCTGAAGCTTCAATGTAGATGCGCCTGAATCTGTTGTAATTCAGCGTGTTGAAACGGTAATAGTACAGACAGGCCATGAGTCCTCCGTCATAAATGGGAATCTTCCACCACTCGCCGTTGTACGCCTGACCCAGTCCGGGAAGAAGTATGGAGTATAGAGTTGCCTTGCCGGCGTGTGGGTAAGGGTCCGGTTTGTAATTGATTACGCCGTCCATAAGAGTCGCCCAATAAGCCAGGCCGGCACCTGCGAAACAGTACTTTGCAATGTCATTGCGTCCCGTGCGGTTGAAATAAACTCCCGCTCCGGCGCTTCCGAGTATGCTGCCGTAAACCAGAGGCAGTTTCCAATAGTCCCTGTTGTATATCTGCTGGCCTCCGATAAAGACGGCCGAGCCTCCGAACAGGGTGCCGATCCGGGCTTCGCGTTCGTGTTTAAGGCCCCCGAAATACTCCTCAAAGGAAAACAGCTTCTCGACCGAATCTTTCTGGGCTTTCGGGTCGTCGTTGTTGTAACTCTGCGAGAATGCATCCTTCTTGAACTGTGCCCGGCCACAAGGCGCAAACACGGCTACAAGGAACATAATCAGTACTATGGAGGCGAATCTCTTCATTATCAGCTGATTTTCTCGAGAGCGGCAAGGAATGCGTCAACTTCCGCGTCAGAGTTGAACCTGATGGTCAGGGAACCCTTTCCGGAAGCGCTGCGCTTGAGTGAAATGTCATTGCTGAAATATGGACTGAGACGGCCTGCAAGCCGGTTGTAATTGTCCGGAAGAGTATGGTCCTTCGGCTTGTCCTTGTCTTTAGGCAGTGCGTCCGGCGTGAGCTGGATTTGCGTACGAGTGCTTCCAACTGCCTGACTGACAGACCGTCGCGTATCACGAGGTCGCAGAGTTTGTTCTGGACTTCGGGGTCATTGATGGCAAGCATGGCCTTGGCGTGCCCCGTGCTGATTACTCCGACCTTTAGGTCGTGCTGAGCCTTGGCTGAGAGTTTGAGCAGTCTGAGAGTGTTTGCTATGGTCGAGCGGTCCTTTCCGACCCTTTCCGCCATCTGGTCCTGGGTGTACTGGCATTCGTCAATCAGCCTCTGGTAGCTCAGTGCCAGTTCTATAGGGTTGAGGTCTGAACGCTGGATGTTCTCGACCAGAGCCATTTCAAGCATGGCCCTGTCGTTTGCATCGCGCACGTAGGCGGGTACCATGGTCATTCCTGCCAGTCTGCAGGCCCTGAAACGCCTCTCTCCGCTGATGATCTGGTAGTGCCCGTCAGGCATACGGCGAAGCGTGATAGGCTGAATGAGACCGAGACTCCTTATGGATGCAGCAAGTTCTTCCAGTTCGGTCTGGTCAAAGGTCAGTCGCGGCTGGAACGGGTTGGGATCCACCGCGTCAACGGGCACACGATACACTTCCGCCCCGTCGGTACGGGTAGTGGCGGCACTGTGCACCTCCTTGTTGACATAACCTACGGGTTTGCGTATCTGATCTGCGTTAGGGACGTCTCCGAGTATTGCTCCAAGTCCCTTTCCAAGTCTCGGTTCCTTGCTCATATAATTGTTTTATACAGTCTGTCCGTTTCTTTCCAATACCTCTCTCGCCAGGCTGAGATAGTTGCTTGAGCCTATGCTCATCACTTCATACAATATGATAGGCTTGCCGTGCGAAGGCGCTTCGCTGAGGCGTATATTGCGCTGGATGATGGTTTTGAACACCATATCCTGAAAGTGTTCGCGCAATTCCTGCACCACCTGGGTGTGGACCTTGGTCCTGCCGTCGAACATCGTTACCACAAAGCCCTCGATGGTCAGCTTCGGGTTGACCCCGCTCTGGACCAGCCTGATGGTCTGCAGCAGCTTGCCGAGACCCTCGAGAGCAAAGAATTCGGGTTGGACGGGGATGATGACCGAGTCGGCCGCAGTGAGGGTGTTGACTGTGATGAGTCCTAGGGAAGGGGAGCAGTCGATGATGATGTAGTCGTAGCGGTCCCTTATGGGCATCAGCGCCTTGCGCATTACGCTCTCCCTGTCGGGCATCTCCAGCATTTCTATCTCGGCACCCACGAGGTTGATGTGGGAAGGAATCATATGCAGTCCGGCGAGTTCCGTCTGTATCAGGGCGTCCTCTACGTCGATCTTGCCTATCATAACCTCGTACAGCGTGCGCTGCTCGTCATTGTCAGGCGAGAAGTTCAGACCCGAAGTCGTGTTGGCCTGAGGATCGGCGTCGATTATCAGGACTTTGCGTTCCAGCACGGCAAGCGAGGCAGCGAGGTTTATCGCAGTCGTGGTTTTGCCGACACCGCCTTTCTGGTTGGCTATCGCTATGACTTTTCCCATATAATGTTGTTTTATAAGAAGACAAAATTACGAAAATATTTTTACTTTTGTACTACAAAGCACAGTTATGACCGATATCAATAAAACCTGGTACTGCATAGTCAATCCGCGGGCAGGCTCCGGAAAGACCATGTCGGCGTGGATTCCGGCAGAAAGGAAACTGGAAAAGCTCGGGGTTCCTTTCATTACCGAATATACCGACTACAAAAAGCACGCTACAAGTCTGGCGTATGAGGCGGCGCGTGCGGGATACCGTCGTTTTGCGGCAGTTGGAGGCGACGGTTCGCTCCACGAGATGTTCAGCGGAATCTGCCGTTTCTGCGAGGACAGCGGAACTTCCACTTCACAGTTCTACGTGGCAGTGGTTCCAATAGGTTCAGGTAACGACTGGATCAAGTCGCTTGGCGTGAGCGGGACTGCAAAGGACATTGCAGAAATAATCGGGGCAGAATCTTTCCAGGCTATGGACGTGGTCGGGGTGAGCCTCGACGGGGGAGTGCGCTGCTATATGGCTAACGTGGGAGGCACAGGTTTTGACTCGCACGTCTGCAAGAGGGTCAACCAGAAGAAGGAGAGGGGTTTGCGCGGCAAGGGAATCTATTTCAGTTCGCTCATACGTTCCATCCTGACTATCAGGCCTATACGCATCCGTGTCGTTGCTGACGGCAAGTCTGTATTTGAAGGCGAATGCTATTCTGTTGCCCTTGGCAACGGATGCTACAGCGGCAGCGGTATGCGTCAGGTCCCGAATGCGGAACTGAATGACGGCCTTCTGGACGTGATGATAGTTCCCAAACTCAAGATAGGAACGATATTCAAGGAGGTCCCGCGTCTGTTCAGGGGCACGCTCGACCAGTGCGACAAGGTCGTCAACCTGCGATGCAAGGAAATAGTCATCACCCCTTTGGATAACAATTCTGAAGACATTGTGGAGGTTGACGGTGAGGTCGAGGGGCGACTGCCGCTGCGTATCAGTCTGGATGGCAGGAAGATAAATGTCATTGCCAGCCGCAGGCGAGGTCGCCGCAAATGATGGAGATACAATAAGAAACTTAATAAGAAACTGACCTTCAGGCACATCGGCCTGGAGGTCAGTTTCTTTATTTAGACAAAGTCCCGTGCTTATACGAGAGTCTCCATAAGAGCGAGCACCCTTGCCCTGTTCTCTTCGAGAATGTCGGAGTCTCCGCATACCTCGTGGTATTTGCCGGCAGCCTTGTAATACTCGATGAGCGGTTCGGTCTGGCTGTGATAGGTGGCAATCCTGTTGTTGATTGTCTCGTCGCTTGCGTCATCGGCACGTCCTTCTATGGCTGCACGATGCTTGATGCGAGTCTTGACCATCTCGTCCGGAATCATAATTGAAACCACACCGGTAAGCCTTTCGCCGCGCTTTTCAAGCATTGCATCAAGAGCCTGTGCCTGAGCGAGTGTCCTTGGGAATCCGTCAAGGAGGAATCCGTCAAATTCCTTGAAACGGTCAAAAGCGGAGTCAATCATTCCTTCAACCACCTCGTCCGGTACAAGGCTTCCTGCAGCAATGAGACTCTTGGCCGTGTTGCCAAGATCAGTGCCGGCAGCTATTTCAGCACGGAGAAGCTCGCCGGTTGAAATGTGCTTGAAATTGTACTTGGCAGCTATTGCCACTGCGTGTGTGCCCTTGCCTGCGCCCGGAGGGCCGAATAATACATAGTATTTCATAACTCTTTGTTTGTAAGTATCTTTTATTTGTCAAGTACGTAAATGTCCTTCAGGTTGCGACCCAGTTCGTCGTAGTCAAGTCCAAACCCGACAATGAAATCGTTGGGAATCTCCATTGCTACATAGTCCAGCTTGATGTCGGCCTTGAGTGCATCAGGCTTGAGCAGCATAGTGCACACCTTCACGTCCCTTGCTCCCTTTTCCTTGAGGATGCGCTTTAGCTCCACCATTGTCAATCCGCTGTCCACAATGTCCTCGAACACAATGACATCGCGTCCTTCAACGTTGCCCGTAAGCCCGAGAGGAACCTTGACCGTACCCTGAGAACTTGTGCCGCAATACGATGACATCTTGATTGAAATGAGTTCTGCGTCGAAATTGAGCCTTTTCATCATTTCTGCGGTGAACATAATGGCTCCGTTGAGCACGCAGATAAATGTAACCGGCGTGGAGTTACCGGAATAGTCGGAGTTGATACGTGCAGCGATCCTGTCCATTGCCTGACTGAGCTGCTCGTAACTAATCATCAGCCTGAATCTCTTGTCGTGATAAACTACTGTTTCCATTGGTCAGAACTTGATGGTCAAAGATACTAAAAATTTTTGTTACTAGAACAAAATATAATAACTTTGCTGCACTTGACCGAAACTGTCTGGACTATGAAACTCTTGTTTCTATTGTCGCTGATCCTTGCTATGCAGATTCAGCGGCAGCAACTTTCCCGATTTGAAGATGCGGTGCTGCTTCTTTGCGGCGCCGGAACCCTTGAGGAACTGAGTGAGGACGAGTGGGAGAGATACCGTCATCTCGCCGACCATCCGCTGGACCTCAATGCCTGCACCCGCTCAGCTATGCTTTCCAGCGGGCTGTTTTCTCCGTTCCAGGCAGCCTCCGTGCTCGACAGGAGGATGCGGGACGGTGATATCCTGTCCTATACGGAACTTGGTTATACTGATGGCTTTACCCCGGAATTAGCCCGTGCGCTGAGCCATTTCGTCGTCCTGCGCTCCCGCAATCCGCCCGGAAAACCCTCAGTGCCTCAATTGCACGCCTCCCTGCTGCTCAGGACTTCCTGCAGCGGAAGCTCCAGCGTGCCCGCTGCCAGAGCTGCCCTCCAGACTGCCGCAGCCCACAGCACTTCCGGCGCCAATAGCACCGCCTCCGGGAAGAACCCATCTGCCGCCACCAGCAGCTCCGCCTCCGGGAAGAACGACCCCTTCTCCGGCAGCGCTGCCTTCGGGATCAAGACCGCCATCTCTCTCGAAGGCCGCCTGGATGCATTCTGGTCCGCCCGCAAGTCGTATTCGGACCGCACTTTCGGCCCCGGAACGATCTCTCTCGCCATTTACGGCAAGTCCATTCCTGGAAGAATTCTCCTTGGCGACTATTCGGCTCGTTTCGGGCAGGGCTTGCTATTGTGGTCAGGATTCTCGATTGCGGGCTTTTCCAGCGTCCAGTCATTTCGCCGCAATGCTTCCGGCCTCTCTGCCAGCAGTTCTTTCACCCGGACCCTGCACGGCATCGGCCTGGACCTCGCCCTGGGCCGCAGCACCATCTCTGCCGTCTGGTCAACCCCGGTGCAGTCCACCAGCCCTCGCCTTCTCGCTCTGAACTATAACCATATCTTCCGCACATCCAGCACCGGCGCAACCCTCCTCGCCGACCCCGGCCGCCTCTACGCCGC
>SAMEA3663125__coassemble_296_pt1 | contig 13112 bp, 11 predicted proteins | sample SAMEA3663125__metabat2_low_PE_016 | metagenome-assembled genome bin SAMEA3663125 (sample SAMEA3663125) | pig gut metagenome | biome: pig gut; feature: pig-associated habitat; material: faeces | place: Denmark | collected 2012
CTTCTGCCTTGACAGCGGCCTTGATAGCCTCGTCACGGGCAATGGCCTCAGCTTTGATAGCCTCGTTGAGGAGACTGTCGGCAACTTCGCGAGCCCTTTCTTCAGCAGCGATTCTCTTGGTGAGTACCTCGTCTGCAGCAGCACGAGCCTTCTCCTCAGCCTTGATGGCAGCGTCAAGGAGAGCCTCAGCATCCTCAGCACGCTTTACCTCAGCAGCAAGAGCTGCAGCGGCAGCCTCGTCAGCAGCCTTTCTAGCAGCAACCTCTGCATCGATAGCATCCTGGAGCTCCTTCTCTTTGAGCTGTGCACGGTTAGACTCAGCAGCAATCTCCTTGAGTGCAGCGTCAATCCTTTCTCCGAGAACCTTGTCGGCATCGGCACGGGTGGCAGCCTCCGCCTCAACGAGCTTCTGAACAGCTGCAATCTCTGCACGGAGGGCAGTCTCAGCGGCTTCAATCTTGCCAGCGAGCTCAGTGTCCTTCTTAGAGAGTTCGGTAAGAGCTGACTGTACCTGTGTCTTGTATTCGTTAAATGCAGCCACGTGGTCAGCGATAGTCTTGTCTGTGTTGGCAAGAGCAGTCTTGAGGGAAGCGATGTCCTTGGCATTGTCACCGATCTTTCCGTCAAGTGCAGCAATCTGGCTGGTGAACTGGGCATCAGCGCTCTTGAGGGCATCGATGCTGCTCTGGAGAGCGGCGATGTCCTTGCTGTGATCGCTCTTCAACGCATCGAGTGCGTTGCTGAGCACAACTACCTGGTTCTGCAGGGTAGCAACTGATTCCTTGGACGCCAACTCATCTATCTTTACATAGATGTCGTTGATGTCTGACTGGTAATCAGTACATCCGGCTGCCAGGAGCGCTGCTCCTGCGAGGAACAGCGTAGCAACTTTTGAAAATCTGATTTTCATAATGTTAGTAGATAAAAGTTATATAAATAGATTAATGATTAATCAACGGTGCAGATTACGACACGGTTCTCGTCATTGACTGCGAACGGCTGTACGGTGTCACCCTTGTGGTCAGTTACGATGCGCTTAGCCTCGATGCCCTTTTCCCTGATGTACTTGGCAACGGCCTTTGCACGACGCTCAGAAATACCCTTGTTGTACCTTGGAGTACCGGTGTTCTTGTCAGCATAACCTACGAGTTCCACAACTGCATCAGGATTGGTGAGCAAATATGCAATCACGCGGTCGATCTTTGTCTTTTCCTCTTTCTGGATAACGCTGCTGTTGAGCTTGAAGAATACGTTTACGACAGGCTTTGCGTTTGCAGCTGCCATCTGCTCGGCGAGCTGGCGTGCAAGTTCCTTTGCATCAGCCTCTGCCTTTGCAGCCCTGTCATCAGCGGCCTTCTGCGCGTCAGCAATTTCCTTGGCGGCATTGTCCTTTGCAAGCTGAGCAGCCTTCTGTGCTGCAGCGGCTGCTGCAAGTGCGTCAGCAAGAGCAAGTTCCTCAGCAGTAGCCTTTGAAGGACGGGTAGAACCGAAACGGTAGGTAAGACCGAGAAGAGCGTTGAACTGCCAGTCGATGTTGTCACCGTCCTTGGAGTTGAACCTGTCGTCGATACCGTTTACGTTGCCTTCGAGGTTGATTGAGAAATTGTCGCAAATACGGAAGTCAACCAGCGCACCTGCGCGTGCAGCGAAGAAAGGAGTGACAGGCTCCCAGAGGAGGGTCATCTTTTCATTGGCATATGAAATAAGTTTGCCTGCCTGGCTGTTCTCAAATCCGAGATATCCGCCGACACCGAAGAAAGGCACTACAGACACAAGTCTCTTGTGGTTGTAACCGCCGAAAAGGTTGCAGAGGTTAAACATAAGGTCAGCATAGGCCTGGCCGAACTTGAAAGAGTAGTCGGTCTGCTCGTAAACGTGATAGCCTTTTCCCTGCCATCCGCCGAGACCCACTCTCACGCCCGTAACAGGAGTGAAGTTGTAACCCACATTGAGGAATGCGGAAGGAGAGAGAAGCTTGGTAAAGTCAGCCGTCTCTCCAAGAGTGTATGCCGCACCACCCTGTAACTGAACATACCAGTGAGGATTGAACTCAACTGTCTTGTCCGCCTTGCTCTGCTGGGCAGACGCGATTCCCGCAAGCATCAATGACGCGGTGAGAACCAGGAAAATCCTTTTAAAATTCATATGCATAAACATTGTTAATAATCAACAATTTGCGTGCGTTATAGCCTTGTGGACACTATTCCACACTATACGCACGCTGCAAATTTATGAACAAATATCTGGAAATCCAATAATTTTTCCTAAAAAAGTAGGGGTCAGAACAGCTCCAGATTACTTTTTTCCAGCCAACCACGCCTTCCGTCAGAGAGTTTTATGCTGTACCAGAGACCTGCACTTTCGACAACGTCAACCCTGGTACCCTCGTGCAGGACAAACAAGTCAGTGGACGAAGCGATTGCTGGAGAACTCTTTACCGGAGCGACGGTAGCCGTGACGACAGCCCTGTCGAGAGACTCCAGCCTTGACCTCTGGTACAGGGAACAACTCAGGCAAAGAATCATCAGCACAAGTGAAACGGCTCCGGAAGCGAGTGAAAGACGTCGCAGGCCAGAGGAACGGGAAAGCAGAACGAGCAGGAGACAGGCAAGCATCAGGGCAAGCAATACAAGGGTAAACACCGCCCAAGTCCCCGAGGACATCAAATAGCAGAAATGCTTCCACCATTGAGCCAGTATAAACTCAGGCACGCTTTCGATCCTGTCCCTCGTCATAGACGACGCATATTCGAGATTGTAGCGGGCATCACGGTCAGAAGGATCAAGCTTGAGCGCCTTTTCATAATATAGGATGGAATGAGAGAGGTCGGAGAGCTTGAAAAAGGCGTTTCCTATATTATAATATAGGTGTGGACTCTCCATACCTAGCGCTTCGACTGCCTTCCAATCTTGCAGAGCCTCTTCCCAGCGGCCTTCCGAGTAAGCTGACAACCCGGCATTCCAAAGCGAGTCCGCTCTGTCATCTGCACGGGCCTCGACTGGCGGCAGGATAGATGCTGACATTGCAGCAAGCAATGCCGTTACAACAAGTGTACGATTTAGGGTCTTCCTGTGCATATTGTTATCTATCAAGGTGATGATATCCATTGCAGAGTGATAGTGCTGGGCCATCGAGGAGTTGTCGGAAGATGGCGCGTAGCGTGCAAACTCGCAGGCATCGAGCAGTTCGAGGAAGGAGGAAGTGCATTTTTGGTCCAGACCTGCATGCACAAATCGGGCGCTGATGCCATCGTGGCTCATGTCAGCAGCGTCAATGTTGAATTTGTCCGAAACAAAGCCGAGAAGCGCACGGTGGAGTTCCTCATAAAAAGCAGTAACGAGCCCCTTGTCAAGGAACTGACGAGCCGTAGAAAGCCTCTTTGTCGCCATCCTTGCCGCAGCGCGGTTGCGCCTGCTGACGACATCGGAACGGCTGCGGAGCACGGCCCTGACTATGAACCATATACAAATAGCCAGAATAAGAAGCAAAGCGAAGAGCAGCCAGAAGAGAAGGGAACCTGCGAACAGATGACCCTGTCTGCTGAAATGAGGGTCTGAGGTATGTATGAAGCGTATGTCGTTAGCAAGGTCCTTGACATCCTTGCGGGCAGGGGCCTGCACTGACGGCACGCCCTGAACGGGCTGCAGCGCATCATTTTCACTGCGTTCAACGTAAACAGCAATCTCAGGCCCGGAGAGGGTCACGTAAGTACGCGACGAGACGTCATAATAAGTGTACTGGAGCGCAGGAAGGACAAAATCACCGCTGCTTCGTGGTATGAAAGGAAACTCGAACGTCCTGGAAGACGCTCCATCGGTAATCTTGACGTCGTAAGTTTCAAAATCGTGCGGGAAAGCAGGTTTCGGAGCTTCAAGCAGCGCAAGGTTGCCCTTTCCGCTGATTACCACCTTGAGCGAAGCGGCGTCGTGTGTCTTGAGCGAGTCTTTGGAAAGCGAAACGCTCATCTTGAAGTTGCCCACGCCACCGCCGAAAGAATCGGGAGCACCTGAAGGCAGGGCAGAGACGGCGATAGTAACGGCAGGTGAGCTAACACGCTTTCTTACAGTATGATAGTCATCTTGGAAGAAACTGTCAAATATGCTTCCGACTTGTGTTCTCGGAGTCCTTACATTAATCTGACAGACAAGTTCCGCAGGGTCAATGACAAGCTTGCCGGACTTTTGCGGGATGAGCGTCCAACTACGAAGTACTGCAGTGTTATATATCTGTCCGTCAACGTTTTCACGGCGAAATTCTATATTGGTCGGGGCCTGGATCTGCTGGCTCCAGAATCCGTTGAAACTCGGAAATCTTGCATCCTCAAAGCCCGAAATATTGACTCTCTGGTAGAGCTTGAGTGTAGCCGTAAGGCTTTCTCCGACAACGACGGAACTCTTGCTGACATTCAGGCGCATAAATAGGTCGGAGTTGTCGATGTCTCCCGTGGCGGCTGCCCTGGACCCGGAAGAGGATCCCGAACCCGAAGCATTCCCGGAGCCCGATGCGCCGCTCATTCCGGAAGAATTGGCGGAGCCGGAAGAACCCTGATGCCCGGACAAGCCGGACTTTCCCGCCGAAGAAGCGACTACCTCGATGCTGAATGGCTCGCTGGTCAAGGTTTCGCCCTTGACTTTGGCCTTAGCCGCCGGTATGATAAATTTTCCCGCAGACTTCGGCATAAGGACGTAGGTGTAGGTTGTCTGCGTCGAACTCTCTGATTTACCGTTGATTATCGTACGCTGGTGGTAGCTTCCCTTCTGCGGGCCCCACACCAGCTGGAATCCGTCCCCCGGCACCCAGTCGAAACTGCTAGGCTCTGCGCGCCCCGAAATGACGAAGGTCACATTGAAGCGTTCGTCCAGCGCAACTATCTCGGGAGCCTGGACCTTGAGCGAATTCTGCCCCATCGCGAGTGCTGCGGTGAGCAGGAACAATATATTAGTAATCAAGCGTTTCATCCTACCAATTCTTCTCTTTCTGTCTTGATTTATCCTTTTCTGCCTTTTCGGCGTTTACCTTGTCCTGAGTCTTCTTCTCGGCGGCCTGGATAGCATTGAGCACCCTCTGCGCCTGCTGCGGAGTCATAGTTCCCTGACCCGAATCGCCTTGGGACTGATTCTGATTATCGGAAGGATTTTGACGGTCCTGACCATTCCCGTTCTGATCCTTCTGTTGATTCTGGTCGTTCTGCTGATTCTGGTCGTTCTGCCGGTCGTCACCATTTTGTCCGCCGTCGCCTTGTCCTCCCTCACCATTCTGCTGATTTTCAAGCATTTTCTTGGCATAGATATAATTCTCCTTTGCATCCAGATCATCCGGACGTAGCAGCAGCGCCTCCCTGAATGCCTTTACCGCCGCTGCATAGTCTTTCTGCTGCAGGGCGACGTCCCCGGAATTGTAATGGCAGTCCGCAGCCAGGGAAGCATCGGAAGGAAGCACGGAAGAAGCCTTTCCCAATGCGTCAGAGGCAGCTTTCCAGTCCTCGAGACGGTAGAGCGAAGATGCAAGGTTGTACTGGGCTGCAAAGGAGTTGGAATCGACTGCTGCGGCCTTGCCGTAGCTTGCCGCCGACTCATGGAATTTGCCCCCGCCATACTGCCTGTTGCCCTTGCGGACCAAATGCTTCTCGTTCTGTGCAGCGGCTGGCAGGCAGACAGACAGAGCAAGCAACAGTGCCAAAATATTGAAATTCAGTCGTTTCAAATCAATTTCCTCCTAATTTTCCTCTCACCCAGCAGCATCTCCACGACAAAGAGCAGCAGGGCAATCGCAAAGAAATACATATACTGTTCCTCATACTCCTCAAACACTATGCTGTTGAAGCGCTCGTCTTCGAGCCTTCGTATGTCTTCAAGTATGGGGTTAAGGCCAAATTCTTCATTACCGGCGTGGACATAGACTCCCGACCCGACCTGGGCGATCTGCTGCAGGGTGCCCTCGTCGAGGCGGGTGACCACGATGTTGCCTTCGGAGTCCTTGAGCAGGTCGCCGTCAACAGGTATCGGCTGCCCGCGGAGACTGCCTACGCCGACGGTGTAGATGCGTATGCCGGTCTCGGCTATGGTTTTGGCGGCCTCGAGTGCGTCGTCCTCGTGGTTTTCGCCGTCGGTGATGACAATGATTGCGCGGCTCTTTTCACTCTGGGCGCTGAAACTCTTTGCGGCGGTCATCAGTGCCTCGCCTATTGCTGTGCCCTGTACGGGGACAGAGGCGGTATTGATGGAGTTGAGAAACATCTTTGCGGAGATATAATCCGTTGTTACAGGGAGCTGTACGAATGATGTTCCGGCAAAGAGTATGAGTCCGATGCGGTCTTCCTGGAGTTTGTCAACTATTCTCGATATGGCGAGTTTGGCGCGTTCAAGCCGGTTTGGAGAGTAGTCCTGCGCCAGCATTGAGTTGGAGACGTCCAGACATATCATAATCTCGGCTCCGCGGCTCTCCCTTTCCTTGAGCTTGGCTCCGAGAAGAGGTCTGGAGAGGCCTATGACGAAGAAAAGAAAGGCAAGAGAGAAGAGTATTACCCTTGCCCAGGCCTTGGATGATGACCAGGAAGGCATAAGCTGCGTGACGAGAGCCTCGTCTCCGAAACGGCGTACGCGGCGCCTGCGCAGCCACAGCATAACGGCATATACTGCCGGAATGACAGGCACGAGAAGCAGAAGCCACAGATATCCGGGTGATGCAAAGTACAACATTAAGGTAACCTCCTGATTAATAGTCTAATAATCAATTCGAGCAAAAGGCAGGCGAGGGCCGCCAGTGCATATCCGGAAAATAGTTCCTTGTATATAGGGAAGCTGTCAAAGGTAGTCCGCGCCTTTTCCATACGGTTGATTTCGGAATAGATTTCGGACAGCTTGGTGTTGTCGGTGGCACGGAAGTAACGGCCTCCGGTCTGGGCTGCAATATCCTTGAGGAGAGGTTCGTCTATCTCAACCTCCATCTGCTGCACGTCAGGGCCCCAAGGCGTCATTACCGGATAAGGAGCCATACCGTTTGCTCCTACTCCAATGGTGTAAACCCTTACGCCATAAGTCTTTGCTATCTCAGCGGCCGTCATCGGCGCGACTTCTCCGGTATTGTTGACGCCGTCGGTAAGCAGTATGACCACGCGGCTTTTGGCGTCCGAGGAGGACATCCTGGCTATTGCCGTGGCGAGTCCGTTGCCAATTGCGGTTCCGTCAGTTATCAGGCCTGTCTCCACCTCTTTCATAAGGTTGATGAGCGTGGCGCGGTCGGTGGTAAGCGGGCACTGGGTATAAGCTTCACCTGCAAATACCACTATACCCATCCTGTCCGACGGTCGCTGGGCGATAAACTCGACGGCGATATCCTTGGCGGCGCTGATGCGGTCAGGCTTGAAGTCCCTGGCGAGCATACTGGTAGATACGTCCATAGCCAGCACTATGTCGATGCCTTCAGTATCGATCTTATCAATCTTCGAGGACGAGCGCGGACGGGCTATTGCAATGATTATCAGGCATAAAGCTATGGTCCTAAGCACAAATGGAGCGTGCCTGAGCACGGAAAGGACGGAACTGCCTCCGCTTTTCCAGGGCTTGATGCTGGACACCCTCAGATGGGCTCTGCGTCCGCTGAGTTCCAGATAGATATAGCGGGCGACAAGCAATGCGGGGATTATCAGCAGGAACAGCAGTCCGGGATATTCGAAGAACATAACTAACTCCTGCGGGCCTCCTCTCCCTTTTCTTCAGTTTCCGACTCCACTGGAATCGTAGCCGTCACAAAGGATACGGCAAGCGGCAGGGCGCGCCTGTTGGCGTCGTCGTCAGCCGTGTGACGGGCGAATTTGACAAAATCCGCAGTTTCGAACATATCGCGCAGGGAGGCGAGCATATCCTTGTCGAGGGACGGCAGTGCCTTGAGCGCGTCGAATAGTTCGGCAGTCGTCATTTCGGGAGCGTCAATGCCGAAACGGGCATCTATATATGTCTTGAGGGCATCGGTGATTCCTGAGTAGAATGCTTTCTGCTTGTCCGGCGCCCAATAGCGGTCGGAACGGTATTTTTCAAGTTCGCGAAGTGCAACTATGTGGGCCGGGTCGTTGCTTGCCGGGTCCTGCTTTCCTCGTCTGCGTAGCCTTTCTATTAGCCATAGCAGCAAAGCAATCAGGGCTGCCAGAAGTACTAGGGCAAACAGCCACGGGGCGACTTCTGCAAAGGTATAAGGATATTTGACCTGACCCTTGATATCGTGAATCACGAAACTCGCGGTATCGACAGGAATAGTGCAGACTTCCATTTCACAGCCCTCAAATACCAGGGTATCGTTCCCGTCCCTGCCGGCGACGACGACCGGGATGTCGGGCAGGACGAAGCGGCCTGCCTCGAACGGAGCAAGCACTATCGAAGCCTTGAGGGAACAATTCTCCGGCAAGCCCTTTCTGCGTTGTCTTGCCGTGACGGGCTTGCCCGCTACGAGAGTATCAAGTTTCCAGTCCCCTACCACGGCAAGCGTGTCGTTCGACATTCGCTTGAAGTCAGGAAGAGCGAGTCCGTTTGTGAGCGAAAACCCGTCCAGCTGCACTCCGTATCGCAACTGGTCAGCTATAAGGATACTGTCCCGCTGCTGGAGCCGCTCTAGGCAGGCTTTGCCGGCAGGCACTATGTCAAGCATAGCTAAAAGTATGACTGTCAGTAACTTCATTTATTGTTGAATAGTGCCATAAGAGCCTTGACATAGTCCTGGTCCGTGGCAATGTCCACATTGTCTATCTTGTATTTCATCAGCAGTTTGCGCTGCTTTGCCGCTGCCTGCGAGTTCCATTCCTCATATGAGCGACGCACCGAACGGGAGTCGGTATTGACCCACATAGTCTCCCCGGTTTCGCTGTCCTTGACATTTACAAGTCCGACTGCAGGGATGCTTTCCTCCCTCGGATCGTGCACCTTGATGACACTCAGGTCGTGGCGACCGGCAGCGACCTTGAGCGCGTCTTCGTAGCGGGGCGAGCCGTCAGCGTTTACGTCGAGCATATCGCTGAGCAGAAATACGTTGCATTTCTTCTTTATGGCGTTGGTGAGGTACCTGAGGGCAAATCCTATGTCCGTGCCGTCTGACGAAGGCTGGAGCTGGAGCATCTCCCTTATGATATGGAGGAGGTGGCTGCGCCCCTTTGCCGGCGGGATGAATTTTTCCACCTTGTCGCTGAAGAAGAGGGCACCGACCTTGTCGTTATTCAGTATGGCGCTGAAACTCAACACCGCCGCTATTTCGGCGAGCATCTCACGCTTGGTGGTCGAGACGGTTCCGAAGAGCCCTGAACGGCTAACATCGACCAGCAGCACCACAGTAAGTTCCCTTTCTTCCTCGAATACCTTGACATAGGGCGAACGCAGACGTGCAGTGACGTTCCAGTCCATAGAACGGACATCGTCACCCCACTGATACTCACGGACTTCGCTAAATGCCATTCCCCGGCCCTTGAAGGCTGAGTGATACTCGCCCGCAAAGACCTGGTGGGAAAGCGCCTTGGTGCGTATCTCCAGTTTCCTTACCTTTTTCAGCAGCTCACTTGCTTCCATAACACTACGGAACTACAACGGCGTTGATTACCTGATTGATGATATCCTCAGGCGTAACGTTCTCTGCTTCAGCTTCATAGGAGAGTCCTACACGATGACGGAGCACCTCAGGGCACACAGCTCTGACATCTTCCGGGATGACATATCCGCGACGCTTTATAAAGGCGTATGCCTTTGCCGCCATACTGAGCGAGATGCTGGCTCGAGGCGAGGCGCCGAAGGAGATAAAGTCCTTGATCTGTCCGAGGTTGTAGTCTTCGGGAGTTCTGGTTGCATATACGATATCAACGATGTAACGCTCAATCTTTTCGTCCATATAGACCTCCTTGACAATCTTGCGGGCACGGCTGATGTCCTCGGGCTTGACTACCGGAGAAGGCTGAGGGAAGGTGCCGGAATTGTTCATCCTTATGATCTGTCTCTCCTCTTCCTTTTTCGGGTAGCTTACCTTGACCTTGAGCATGAAACGGTCAACCTGGGCTTCAGGGAGAGGATAGGTTTCGTCACCAAGTGTAACCTGACGTTCCTGCATTGCCTCGAGCAGTGCGGACTGGACCTTTGCCGGGGCTCGGTTGATCTCGTCGGCGAGTACGAAGTTAGCAAAGACAGGGCCCTTGTGAACTTCGAACCTTTCCTGCTTCTGGGAGTATATCAGGGTTCCGGTGAGGTCTGCAGGCAGCAGGTCCGGAGTAAACTGAATCCTGCTGAACCTGGCATCTACAACTTTTGCCAATGTGCTGATAGCCAATGTTTTTGCGAGACCAGGCACACCTTCGAGCAATATGTGTCCGTCCGCGAGGAGGGCAATCATCAGGTTCTCGACAAGGTGTTTCTGTCCGACTATGACCTTGCCCATTTCGAGCGAGAGCAGGTCAGTGAATGCGCTCTCGTGCTGGATGCGGTCGTTTAGTTCCTTTATGTTTACTGTTTCCATAATTGATTTTCTGTTGTCGCGAGGTGCCAGCAAAATTAATGCCCGAATTGACAAAAAAGCAATTATCTTTGCAGTATGAGGTATGCTATTGTATTGAGTTATGACGGTTCGGGCTTTTGCGGATGGCAGATCCAGCCCGATGCCCCTTCGGTTCAGGGCGCTCTCGAGCAGGCGCTCGCTATGCTGCTTCGGGAAAAGGTCGGCGTGGTCGGCGCCGGAAGGACAGACACGGGGGTCAACGCCTCGTACTATGTGGCGCATTTTGACTGCAATGTGGAAATTCTTGACACTGAAACACTTGCATACAAGCTCAACTGCGTGCTATCCCCTGGAATAGCTGTCAGCAGCATAAGGAAGATGGAGGACAGCGACTTCCACGCCCGCTTTTCAGCCGTGCGTCGGACTTACCGATACTACGTCCATATCGGGAAGGACCCGTTTATAGAGAAGAATTCTTACAGATATCCGTTCGGGGAACTGGACTTCGGGGCGATGAACCTTGCGGCACAGGCGCTGAAGGGTACAAAGGACTTTTCCTGCTTCGAAAAAAGCGGGGGCGACAACAAGACTTCGATATGCACAGTGTTCGAGGCGGGGTGGCACAGATATTGTCCGGAACCGGGGTGCTCGGGGCAGTGCTGGTACTTCGAGATTACGGCGGACAGATTCCTCCGTAATATGGTGCGGGCGATAGTGGGGACGCTGCTCGAGGTCGGCAGGGGCAGGCGCAGCGCCGCTTCGATTCCTGAACTGCTGGATTCCGGGGACCGTTGCGAGGCGGGTCAGTCAGTGCCGGGTCACGCTTTGTTCCTTTATGACGTGGCTTATCCGGAAGCTTTTGGCTTATCCCGATAATTTGATTATATTTGCAGACTATATTAAACATAAGACTTATGCTTTATAACTTACTTCAGACAGACATCGTGGGGGCAGGCGCAGTCCAGACCCAGGAGATGTCGTATTCGCTTCTGGATCTGGCAGTTAAGGGCGGCTGGCTGATGCTCGTGCTGCTTCTGCTTTCCATTCTCGCCATATTTATCTTCGGAAAGAAGCTCTGGATGATCAGCCAGGCGGGAAAGATTGACAAGGATTTTATGATGGATATCAGGGACTATCTGCACGACGGCAAGATAAAGTCGGCTCTTACTCTCTGCTCCAAATATGACGCTCCCGTGGCCCGTATGGTGGAGGCCGGCGTAGCGCGCTACGGCAAACCGCTTTCTGACGTGCAGGCCGCAATCGAGAATGTGGGCAACGTGGAGGTAGCAAGGCTCGAAAAGGGTCTTCCTTACCTCGCCACCATAGCCGGCGGCGCTCCGATGATAGGATTCCTCGGTACCGTAATCGGTATGGTAAGGGCGTTCTTCGATATGGCAAATGCGGGCAACAACATTGATATCTCATTGCTGTCCAACGGTATATATACCGCGATGATTACGACTGTCGGAGGTCTCGTGGTAGGTATCCTGGCGTATTTCGGTTACAACTTCCTTACCGCCAAGGTGTCCAACCTCGTGTACTCGATGGAAAGCGCAACCATCAAGTTTATGGACGTGCTCAGCGAGCCTAAGGACGGAGCGGAGGAGTAGAAGATGGCACTCAGGCGTACAACAAAGGCAGATCCGAACATTGCGATGTCGTCGATGACCGACATCGTGTTCCTTCTGCTGATATTCTTCCTGGTGACTTCGACTCTGGTCAATCCAAATGCGTTGAAGCTGCTCTTGCCCAAGAGTACGGGTCAGGTCAGCGCCAAGGCTACGGTCAGCGTTTCGATAAAGGACTGGGGCGACGACAGCTACAGCTACCACATAAACGGCAACCAGCAGCCAGTAAACCTGGAGGAAGTGGAGGATGAACTGGTGGAACTTCTTCAGAGCGAGGAAGATCCGACATTCTCGATATATTCTGACGAGAGCGTGCCTATCAAGGAGATAGTGCAGGTTATGAACATTGCGAAACGCAATCACTATAAGGTAATCCTGGCAACACAGGCAGAGTAATGAAGCAATATCTCAGAGAAAGAAACGAGCGCGAGCGCAACTCGGTGCTGACCGGACTGGGCCTTACCATAGGTCTGCATCTGGCCGCATTTCTGCTCGTGTCTTTTTCCGGATTGACCTACCTCTATCCGCCACCTCCGGAGAGTACCTTCGTGGTTGACTTTGAGGAGGAGGATGAGGAAGTGGTTCAGCAGCGCAGGGGCCGCGAACCTCAGGCCGAGGAGATTGACAGGACACGCCCGATTGAGCTGGTACAGAGGTCAGAATCTCCTGAAGTAGCTGACAGACAAAACCTTACACCTGCAACCAAGCAGGACGACTTTGGTGATGTCGAGACTCCTGAAGTTCCTGTAAAAGAGGAACCTAAGATAGACCCGAGGGCAAGTTTCCCGGGTATGGCAAAGAAAGACACCTCGCTTACGGCGCCTCACGCGGCGCAGAGCGCAAGCGATAAGTACAATGCGGGACATCCTGACGGCAATACCAGGACCGGCAACAGCGAAGGAACGCCTAATGCGCACGTCAAGGGGCGCAATACGGTGGGCAACCTTCCAAGGCCAAACTATGCAAGTCAGGAGAGCGGTACGGTAGTGGTTACAATATGGGTGGCCAATTACGGAACGGTGC
>SAMEA3663125__coassemble_307_pt1 | contig 12867 bp, 8 predicted proteins | sample SAMEA3663125__metabat2_low_PE_016 | metagenome-assembled genome bin SAMEA3663125 (sample SAMEA3663125) | pig gut metagenome | biome: pig gut; feature: pig-associated habitat; material: faeces | place: Denmark | collected 2012
GCCGATGCACTCGGCATCCCGGTAATCTGTGGCCCGACCGAAGGAACCGCCCTCGGCAACGTCCTGATGCAGATAAAGGCTCAGAATGGAGTGGGCAGTCTCGAAGAAATGAGAGCCATTGTTGCAAATTCAGTCGAACTCAAGACATATAACCCGAATCTGAACAAATAATCTAAGAACAAAGTATATGAAAGAATCTACAAGCAAGGCTTATGCGATAGCCAAGGAGCGCTACGCAGAGTATGGCATAGATACCGAGAAGGTCATTGCCCAGCTCCAGGAATTCCACCTCAGCATGCACTGCTGGCAGGCAGATGACGTTGCAGGATTTGAAAGCACCGGAGACCTCACCGGAGGCATCCAGGCAACCGGAAACTATCCGGGCAAGGCCCGCAACATCGATGAACTCAGGGCTGACATACTCAAGGCAAAGACGCTCATCCCGGGCACCCACCGCCTCAACCTCCATGAGATTTACGGAGACTTCCAGGGCAAGAAGGTGGACAGGGACGAATGTGGCGTAGAGCATTTCCAGAGCTGGATCGACTGGGGTCTCGAAAACAACACCAAGCTCGACTTCAACTCAACTTCATTCTCGCACCCGAAAAGCGGCAATCTTACGCTCTCAAACCCTGACAAGTCTATCCGCCAATTCTGGATCGAGCACACCAAGCGTTGCCGTGACATCGCAGACGCAATGGGAAAGGCTCAGGGAGACCCTTGTATCATGAACGTATGGGTTCACGACGGATGCAAGGACGTTTCAGTAAACCACGCCCTCTACCGCAGGTTGCTCAAGGAGTCTCTCGATGAGATTTTCGCCGAGAAGAAGGAGCACATGAAGGACTGCATCGAAGGAAAGGTATTCGGAATCGGACTCGAGAGCTTCACCGTCGGCAGCCACGACTTCTACACTGCCTACGCAGCACAGAACGGCAAGATTCCTACAATCGACACCGGCCACTACCATCCAACCGAGATCCCTGCCGACAAGGTTTCCGCTCTCCTGCAGTTCGTTCCTGAACTTATGCTTCACGTCAGCCGCCCAATCCGCTGGGACTCAGACCACGTGACCATAATGGACGACAACACTCTCGAGCTCTTCTCCGAAATCGTTCGCGCAGATGCCCTCGACAGGGTTCACTACGGACTTGACTACTTCGACGGAGCAATCAACCGCATAGGCGCATACGTTGTCGGCTCCCGTGCCGCCCAGAAATGTATGCTCAGGGCACTCCTCGAACCTAAGGAACTGATCAGCAAGTACGAACTGGAAGACAGGCACTTCGAAGTCCTCGCTCTCATAGAGGAATGCAAGGCACTCCCTTGGAGCGCCGTCTATGACGAATTCTGCGAGAGAAACAACGTCCCGGTCGGCACCGCTTTCATCGACGAAATCCAGAAATACGAAAAAGAAGTGACATCCAGGAGATAGTTACAATATGTTCAAATAACAAAATGAAGAAGTATTTTTCATTGTTTTTTGTTGCAGCCCTTGTCATGGGCTGCAACAGTGGTGAAAAGGCCAGTGACAACAACATTGACCGAAAGGCCCTTCTCGGCCGCCACAATCCTCACGTTGAAGCAATCGATTCCCTTGCCCCGATGACCGTGGGCAACGGCGGATTTGCATTTACTGTCGACATCACCGGCCTCCAGACTTTTCCGGATAGATACAAGGGTGGATTATGCCTTACAACTCAGTCCGACTGGGGATGGTATGCTGAGCCTAATTACCTGAACGTCAAGCCAAAAGACTGCCTTGACAAGAAAGGATATGCCGTTCCTCCGAAGAAAGGCGACGCAAAGGATGCCTGTGAATATTATCAGCAGAATCCTCGCAGGATGAATCTCGGAAGGATAGGTTTCGCTGGTCTTGACGCTGCTCTTCTTTCAGACGCCGACCAGACTCTTGACCTTTACAACGGAACCCTGCAGTCAAACTTCAAATACAATGGAAAGCCTGTCCAGGTGACTACAAGTTGCGACCCTGAACTTGACATGCTTGCCGTAAGCATCAGCTGTGAGGATCTTCTTCCTGTTCAGCTCAGTTTCAGCTACCCTTCTTTCGAGGCTGAAGGAGACGGAGGCAGCTGGGAACCTGGTGATTGCGTTACCGAACTCACAAGCGACGGACAGTGCGCAAGAATCTCCGTAAAGAACCACATCAGCAGGTACTTCCTCAGTCTCAACCTGAAGGACGCATACATCAGGCAGCCTGCATACAACGTTTACGAGATTGTTCCTATGAAGAGCAGCTGGAGTTTCACTGGTCAATTCCGCAAGGATCGCGGCGAGATCAAGAATGACAACTCGGCTGCAAGCTCACTCCAAGCCACCAAGGCATACTGGAACAGTTACTGGGAACAGGCCGGAGCAGTCGATTTGAGTGCCTGCACCGATCCTCGCGCCGCGGAACTCGAGCGCAGGATAGTTCTCAGCCAGTACCTTACCGCCGTACAGTGTGCAGGCAGCACTCCTGCTTCAAGCACCGGTCTTAGCGGAAACGTCAACTACGGAAAGTTCCGTATGGACGAACTCTGGTGGAACGAGGCTCATTTTGCACTTTGGGGACACCCTGAGATGCTGAACGGAACCATGGACTGGTTTGCAGGAAATGTCGCTTCCGCCGAAGATGCAGCCTACAAGCAGGGCTACCTCGGAGCAAGATGGCCTTCTGTCAGCTCAAACTCCGGCGTAGAGACACCTTCGGAGAGTGACGTTTATCAGATTTGCCAGCAGGCTTACGTAGTCTATCTCTATGAACTTATGCGCAGGGCAGGTTACGAGACCCTCGAGCCTGTTCTTGAAGCAATCAAAAAGACCGGAATGTTTATGGTAAGGGTTGCTTCCGAAGACAAGAACGGAAACTACAACCTTGTTTGCCAGCCACTCCAGAAGGCACTGGGCAAGGATGCTCTCAACCCTTCATATGAACTTGCAGCCTGGTTCTCAGCCCTTTCAATGATGGCCAATATCGAAAGCGGCAATTTCAGGTACCTTCTCGTAGCAAGAGACCTCAACAAACCGGCAGTAAGCCCAGAAGGTGTTTACCTTCCTGCATATAACGTGAAGAAAGCATATGAGAGCAAGGAACTTACGAGCGGACATCCTTCTGTGCTCGGAATGTTCGGAATGCTGCCGGGAAATGCAGCCGTCGATACTCTCACCATGAAAAAGACTCTTGACAAGGTTATCGAGTGCTGGGACTGGAACAGCTGCAGCGCTTCAGACCTTGCAATGGCCGCAATGTGCGCCACCAGACTGGGAGAACCGGAAAAGGCGATCGAACTCCTGCTCAAGCAGTCCGACAACAGCAAGTGGCTTGCCGGAGGACAGAACAGTCTTTCCGGACAGAACTGCTACCTGACAGGCAATGGCGCCCTTCTTTCTGCAGTTGCACTTATGACTGCCGGATGGGACAAATGCGAGAGCGATGCGCCGGGATTCCCTAAGGACGGAAAGTGGGACGTTAAGTGGGAGAAGATCAATCCTCTTCCGTAAAACTTTGTTGAATATTAATCCGGGGTTTTGTTTCTGTCAATTCCCCGGGTCCAGAATCTGGCGGTTATATCTTCCCTGTGATGATATAACCGCTGGTTCGTTGTAACGCTGTTGAGAGGACCAAGACTTTCTATATACGGTCCAATCTTTACATAGTCAAATGCTTCCCATATATCTTCTTCAACGGCAGTCCTGCCGGAATAGAGGGCAAGTTCAAGACTGGGATGATTCAAGCGCAGATACGAAGCCAGGTCAAGCAGAGCCTTACGGTCAGAGCCTTCGCCGAGAAACAGGAAACAGTTCACCCCGAAATTGTCGGCTATCAGCGCAGAAACGCGTTCAGGTGTAAGTTCTTCGCCTATATCCGACTTGAGAAACGGGGAATGACATCCGATACAATTACCCTGGCAATTGGATATCTCAACTGCCAGGGTAAGTTTATCAGGAATCTCTTCGATGACGACACTCGTCATCTCGGGAACGTATTTAAGCATCTTTCGGAGTATAGAATCTCTTGTCGGCTTCCACCTGACGAGGCTCGGCAAAAGAGGAGATGCGTTTCAGATAACCGATTACGCGTGTAAGATAGTCAAGGTTCTCGCTTCCGCACTTTGGACACTTCTGAAGGGTATCCTTGCTAATGTAGCCACATTCGTTGCAAACGGTGTTGCGGCAGTTGAATGTGAAGTAGTTGGTTCCGTAGTGCGCAGCCACGTTGAGAAGCTGACGGTACTGATCCTTGGTAAGGTGCTCCGCAATGTTCATATGGAGCGCGGAACCGCCGTCCAGATATTTCACAAAGTCCTCTCCGTGCAGTTTGAACTTATCAATCATCGACAGGCCCTCATCCTCCGGATTGTAGAAATACGAACTATAGAGGTTATGCTTGTCCGAAACGAAATATCCGTCCTTCTTGTCCCATTTGTAGTTCTTTGCCGCAAGATTCTCGGCTGGCACGAACTCTGTGTTGAACATTGCATCCTTGGTCCTGTCCTTTCGGTTGCAGATGTTGATGGTTTCCAGGATGTTGTTGACATAGGCACCATACTCCGGATTAGGGCTGATTGTAAGGCCGAGAAACTCGGCAGCCTCCGTAAGGCCGTTGACTCCGATGGTCAGGTACTGGCGCTTCATATCGATAAAACCTGCCTTGTAAACGTCGAGCATATCGGCACGGAGGAAGTCCTTGATGATCTCGTTGAACGCAATCTGGTACTTGTGCACGCGTTCAGTCATCTCCCTGATATCCTTGTTGATATAGTTCTTGAAGAGGTCGTCCTTGTCATAGAAGTGGACGTTAGGGTCAAGCGGTTTGCCGGCCTCGAGGGCCACTCCCCTCTTCTCGATGAAGTAACGGCGCACGGACTCCTGGATAAGGCGGTTGAGGTTGATGGTCATCACTGACTTGGAACCCGTACTTACCGATGCCGTACCCATAGAATACTGGTGTGTGGTATGGTTGTGTTCCTCATCCTCTCCTCCTACGTCCTTGAGACTGTTACGCAGACGGCAGCAGCTGCTCAGAGAGTCGGCGCTATTGGAAATGTAGCAGAAGAAACTGTGTCCCTTGGACCACATTTCTGCGGTAAAGTCGGCATAGCTCTTGTCAACGTAATCGTCCTTGCCGTCAGTCAGCAGGGCCATGGTTTCTACAGGGAAGGTAAGTATGTAATTGTTCCTTTCCTCGTTGAACCAGTTCATGAAATGACGCTGGAGCCAGTCGAGTGTCTCCCACCTCGGAGCCGAACCGTCAGGGAAGCGGAAATCAGAGAATACGCCCTCGAAATAAGGCTTGTCGAAATATCCTATGTTCCAGAACACTGTCTGATATCCCCTGTTGCCGGCAGGCATATTCATGGAGTGGATTACCTGCTGGAAATAATTGTCTATGACCTTCACGAGGGTGCGGCGCTTGACATTGAACTCGACTACGTCGTCAAGATGTTCGAGATAGTCCTCGCCGTAGTCCTTGCGGATAAAATAGTCCATATACATAAGGAACTCAGGCGTTGCGACCGCGCCCATAAACTGGGACGATACGGAATATACGAGGTTGATGAACTCACCGCAAAAACTCTTGAGATCGGTAGGCGCTACTGAAACGCCGCCGAGATCCTTAAGTCCGTTGATAAGGAAAGGATACATCGTGATGGCGACGCAGTAAGGATACCCCGGCGTGCCGCTCTCATCGTGCTTATAAAGGAGATGGCTCTCGAGATCAGCCAGGTAATGATCAGCCATATGCTTGCCGTACAGCGACTTGATCTTGTCGCACATAATGTAGCGGTTCTGCTTGATATTGTTTTCCTTGTAAAGTTCGTTGCCAAGGGTGACGATGTTCTTGCGTGTCACGTTGGCATTTGAGTCGAACTTGGAACCGGTCGCAGCATTCGAGGCGGCAATGTAGTCCTTGATAAAGTCGCGCTTCTTGCGCAGGTCGATGTCCGCATCAAACTTCTCTATGTATGCAAGTGCTACTTTCTTATTGATGGACATCAGGGATTCTTCCACCTGACGCCTGATTTCGGAGCTGGCAATGCCATCGTAGATGTACAGATTGTTGATGATGGTAACGACTATTGCATCGTCACAATACTGACCGGCAGTCTTATAGGCTTCGTGTATGCCCCTGGCAAGTTTCGCCTTGTCATATTCTTCAAGAGAACCGTTGGTTTTTCTTACGTCCATCGTGTTATATTATAATTATAAAGGTTTGCAAAGTTACACTTTCCCGGATGGTGCATCCTGCTTCGGATTCCACGGATAGGAAAGACAAAATTAGTGAAACAAAGGGTGTATTGCCCGATATTGTAAACAAAAGTTATCAACCGAGTTTTCCACAGGCCTCAGCGACGCGCACAGGCCCATTCCACAAGCCCCGTTTCAGGATTGCTGAGCACAAGAGAATCGGCGTCGAGCTTTTCGATGTGATACAGGAAAGAGAACTGCCTGTTGCCATCGGCATAGACGGAATCTGCGGTCAGGACAAGTTCCTCACCGTCAAGCACCCACTCACGAACCTGCAGGGTGTTGTTGTTCACAGACTCGGCCGAACCGTCATCCGCAAGCGTAAATCCGTAATAATCGGCATCATTGATACCTTTTCTAGTCCAGGTTCCGGCAATGATGCGGTAATATGAAGGAGAAACAATCTCCAAGCTCCTGATACTGTTGACAAACACTCCGCTTTCCGGTTCGGTAAGCTCATATTCGACTTTGACAACGTCCCCTATGAGCACACCGGGCACCTTTGACGGGTCGGCCTCAATGGTCGATACGGAAACGGTATCGGTTTGCGTTACGACAACTATGTCATTTACAGAAGCATCCGTAACCCTTCCTTCGATGGTAACGGTCTTTGAACAAGAGGAAAACAGTAGCGGAAAAGCCGCAAGAAAAAGGTAAAAACGTTTCATTGCAATCGGTTTGGGTTTGTACAAAGATACAACATAATGTGAGATTTGAACAGAAAAAAATTATCTTTGTGGGAAATTTTTTTGAGAACGAAAAATGAAAATATGGGATAAAAGCGTGCTGTACAACATCTTGCACGCATATGCCAACTGGGGCACACGTTGGTCCTTCCGCAGGTTCAAGGTCGAGGGCAGGGAAAACGTCCCGACAGAAGGCCCCGTCATACTTGCCTGCAACCACTGCAACACATTGATGGACGCTATGGTAGTGCTCAGGGTCAACCGCAATCTTACCGCTTTCGGAGCCAGAGCGGACATATTCAGGAACAAGAAGATAGCCAAGGTTCTCACCTTCCTGAGAATTGTTCCTCTGGCAAGGCAGCGCGACTCGATAAGGGAGATGAAGGAAAACCTGCACACCTTTGACGAGATAGTCGAATGCATAGGCAGAGGGGTGAATTTCACCATATACGTGGAGGGCACCCACCGCGCGGAAAGGGGTATGATGCCGGTCAAGCGCGGGATTTTCCGCATCTGCGACATAGCCAGGGAAAAGCTCGGAGAAGAGGTGACCGTCGTTCCGGTCGGACTCGCCTATGAAGAATTCTTCGAATACATGAAGGACATAACGGTGCGTTACGGCAAGCCTTTCAAGCTGTCGGAACTGCCGGAAGGGCCGAAGGCGGAGCAGTTGCAGCAGAAGATTCTGGAGCTCATCTGCGACTACCCGGTCAACAGGCGGGACCCGCTTTGGATCAGAATTCCCCTGTCCCTGCTCTCGCTGCCGTTGTTTGCTGCCGCCGGACTGCTTTGCTTCCCTGTCCTGATCGCTGAAGCGGCAATTGGAGGGCGGCTCAAGGACAAGGCCTGGCTCAATACGGTCAAGTTAGTATGCAAGATCCTCATTCTGCCTCTGCTTGTGATTGCCTGGGGCGTTGCAGCATTTATTCTTCTGCCCTGGTGGGGAGCTCTCCTTCTGCTCGCCGGACTTTTGTGGTCGCACAGCCTGTGGCACCTGCTTTTGAATTACTATAAACCTATATTCAGCAAATGAAAACATCCAGAACAGTACTGACTGCACTCGCATTGGCATTTTGCCTCACAGCCGGTGCCCAAAGGAATCAGATCATCAAGACGGGTTGGAACATCGGTCCCCTTCCCGCAATTGCCTATGATGCCGACAAGGGTTTCCAGTTCGGCGCCATACTCCAGCTCTACAACTACGGAGACGGAAGCACCTACCCAAACTACAAATCCAAGTGGTATCTCGAGTCATCCTTCTTTACCAAAGGTTCGCAGCTCTATACCATAATGTATGACAACATGGACCTTTTCAACGGCATAAGGATGTCCGCCGCAGCTACGGCTTCCATTGACAAGGCCATGGACTTTTACGGATTCAACGGATACGAATCCTTCTACGATTACGGCAGGATTGCAGCCGGTTCGAGCGGTGAGTCTTTCCTTTTCTCCCCTTTCTACAAGATTGCCAGGACTCAGATACTCAGCAAAATAGACTTTACCGGCGAATTGGCCGAAAACCTGAAATGGGAACTTGGATATCACGCCTCCTATTTCAAGATCGGAAGCATCAACAGGGAGAGCATAAACAAGGGCAAGGACGAAAGCCAGTTCTTTCCCGAGGACCAGCCGACTCTCTATGACCTTTACAAGAAATGGGGTCTGATCGGCGAGAACGAAGCCGAGGGCGGCTTTGTCAGCGCGCTGCGCTTCGGTCTGCAGTACGATACACGCGACAAGGAAGGCGCCCCGACCCGGGGCATCTGGGCAGACGCGCATATGATTGTTGCACCGAAATTCCTGGGCACCAAAAACCCATACAACCGCTACTCGCTCACCTGGAGGCAGTATTTCCCTCTGATTGACAACAACATACTTACTCTCGCCTACAGGCTCAACTATCAGGGAATCATCGGCAAAAATGCGCCGTTCTACATACTCCCGTACCAGACCTTCATCGGCGAAAGCAGCGACAAGGACGGATTTGGAGGCTACAGGACGGTCAGGGGAATTCTCCGGGACAGGGTAAGCGGACTTGACACCTTCTGCTACAACGCCGAACTGCGCTGGCGCTTTGTCCAGTTCCAGCTCTGGAGGCAGAACATCTCTTTCGGACTCAGCGTATTCAGCGATGGAACGATGGTTACACGCGGCCGCAAGATGAATTATGCCGGACCAACCGGAGGCGATTACCTCCAGGAAATGATGGAGCACCTGTCCTACAGGAAGCAGGGCGCCGACGAAACGATACATGCGACGGTGGGTGCGGGACTTCGTTTCATAATGAACGAGAATTTCATCGTTGCATTTGAATACGGCACACCGTTCTCTCACCTGAACAAGAACAGTTCACGCTACAACCAGGACGGAAACGGCGCATTCTACATCAATCTCGGTTATCTGTTCTAAAATTTCATCAAAAAGATTTGGGATTTCAAAAAAATTCACTACCTTTGCAATCCCAAACAAAGGTGCTGTAGCTCAGTGGTAGAGCAGTGGACTGAAAATCCACGTGTCGCTGGTTCAATTCCCGCCAGCACCACAAAGGAATGAGGTTGATTCAATCATCCTCATTTTTTTGTTTATATTCCAATCATAGATAGAATGAATATGCGAAAGAGAGTTGCATTGCTAAGCCTGATTCTGTCGGTAATCTTTGATATATCCGGTTATTCTCAAAAGGACAAATGTCCGATTCAGTACAATCAGGATATATGGACCGATCTGGGAGTAGGTTTATGGGCGATACCGATTCCTGCGGATTATGACGGTGACGGATTGAAAGATCTGGTCGTATCAGCACCTGACTGGCCATACAGGGGTTTGTATTACTTCAGGAATATCGGAACTGCAGCTCATCCTCTATTCGACAAAGCCGTAAAATTGTCAGATACAGGGAAAAACAACATAAGGTATTCCGACGTCGAAGGGGGCGTAGTGATGGCTCCCGGAGTGATGTATCGGAACTATTTCGACAATCTCTACAACTCCCCGGAGGAAATCAGCTATGAGGGAGAAAGGATTGACGCCGGGATGAAGAATGTCAGAAGCAATATGTGGAGCTTTGTCGATTGGGATGATGATGGCGATTCGGATATTGTAATCGGAATAGGCATCTGGGATGATTACGGTTGGGACAATGCTTTCGACAAGAGAGGCAGATGGAAAAACGGTCCGTTGCACGGGTACGTCATATTGCTTGAAAATCATGGCGGTCAATATTTCAACAGAGGAAAAATCCTGGCTGACAACCACCCTATCGACGTCTTTGGCGCTCCCAACCCTTGCGTGGCCGATTTTGACGGAGATGGGGACCTGGACATAATATGCGGGGAGTTTTTGGACGGCCTGACCTGGTTCGAAAATACGGGCACACGGGAGTCGCCGGTTTTCGCCAAAGGCAGAAGGCTCAGGAACAGAAACGGAGAAATCAGATTCCATCTTCAAATGATCGTTCCGGTTCCTTCCGATTTTGACGGGGACGGAAACATCGATCTGATTGTCGGAGATGAAGACGGCAGAGTAGCATGGATCAGAAACACAGGAACTTCAAGGCACGGAATGCCTTTGTTTACCGATCCCGAGTATTTCAGGCAAAAGGCCGACCTCGTGAAGTTCGGTGCACTGGTTACACCATATAGCACAGATTGGGACAAGGACGGACTATCGGATATCGTTGCCGGCAATTCCTCGGGAGAAATCGCATTCATAAGAAACTGTTCGAAAGACGGCGAATTGATCTGGGAAGAGCCTCAGATGATATGTGTAAAAGGTAAACCGTTCAGGATTATGGCGGGAGATAACGGCTCGATCCAGGGACCCGCAGAAGCAAAGTGGGGATACACGGTGCTGTCCGTAGCCGACCTTGACAATGACGGCATCGATGATATACTGATAAACTCGATTACAGGCAGGATAGAGTGGTTGAAAGGACTTGGAGGAAATGAGATGAAAAAACCGCAGCCGGTGTACGTTGACTGGCCTGAAGAGACCCCAAAGCCTGAGTGGAACTGGTGGACTCCGGCCAAGGGGACCCTGGTTACACAATGGAGAACGTCTCCGGCATTGATAGACTGGAACAATGACGGCGTGTCGGATATTGTAATGCTTGACTGCGAGGGGTATCTGAGCCTGTATGAAGGAATCCCGAAGTCAGGCAAACGGCTCCGGTTCAAACCAGGCAGACGTGTCTTCTACGGTACGAACTGCAGTCTTTACAGCAACAGCAGGCGTGTTTTGGATGCGACCCCGGGGCCTTTGAGATTGAATAATGAGATTGCAGGCAGGTCGGGAAGGAGGAAATTATGTCTGGTCGATTGGGACAATGACGGAAGAACCGACCTTATTGTGGACAGTCAGAATGCAAGCTGGTTCAGAAACGTAAAAACCGAGAACGGAAATACCTGGTTCGAGTATATGGGCAACATCAGCAACATACTCCTTGAGGGCCATACGACTTGCCCGACACCGGTCGACTGGGATGGCGACGGCAGATATGACCTCCTTCTTGGCGCCGAGGATGGCCATTTATACTTCTTCAAGAATAATACTGAATAGAATCTTTCTCTCCGGAACGCTGATCAAGATATGACACACTACAAAATATGACTAATCCAGACTAATCCAACATGAAACATACATCTTTAATCTATTTGTTGTTAAGCTGTCTCTTGGCAGGATTTATATCGTGCCAGCAGTTTTTAGAGAAATCCCCCATACACGGGACACACGGGGAAAATGCAAACGAGGGTGAAGTTGTCATCCTGTTCACGAACGACCTCCACAGCCAAATCGAACCAATAGACAAGTCTATGACCTACAATGCCGACAGAGGCGGCGTAGCCAGAATCAAGGTTCTTGTTGACAGCGTAAGGGCAGCCGAGAAAGCAGTGATTGTCGCAGACGCCGGAGACTTCGTCCAGGGCACTTACTATTTCACCTGCCTTGACGGCGACGTAGAAATGATGGTACAGGAAGAAATAGGCTACGATGTCAGGACCATAGGCAACCACGAATTTGACAAGAAGATCCCCGGACTGCAACACATGCTCGCCCTCAACGATGTCACAACGGTAAGCAGCAACTACGACTTCAGCAGAACGGTATTGGCAAACAACGTCAAGAAGTCAGCAATCATCGAAGCCGGAGGACACAAAATCGGATTCCTCGGCCTCGGAACAAGACTGCAAGGCCTCGTCACACCAATCGCCAGCGAGAATGTGGAATATTCCCTGCCGCTGGATCACGCGGAAACAGTCGCCCGGGAACTCAAGGACAATGGCGCCGAACTCGTAATAGCCCTGTCCCACCTCGGATACAACAAAGACGTCACAAACCCATATCAGGACAGCGGAGTCGCCAGTCATACAGAAAACATTGACCTCATCATAGGAGGCCACAGCCATACCTTCCTGACCAGTGCACAATTCGTAGAGAATCCTTCAGGCAAAATGGTACCGATAGTCCAGACAGGCTCAAAAGGCATATATCTCGGATATATGAAGATCGATTTGAGCAAAACCGGCACGGACCGCTTCACATATCGCCTGATTCCGGTCGATTCAAGGCTTGACAAACGCATTGACGGAGCCTTTGCAAGCAAGCTCAGATATTACTCCGAACAGCTGGAACTATCGATGAATGAAGTACTTGGATATTGCCCTAAAACTATGAGAAAGGGCAAGCCACAAGGCGAGCTCGGCAACTGGGCATCAGACGCGATGGTAGAAATGTGCGAAGACGAATTTGGCGTGACGCCCGACCTCGCAGTCTGCAACAACGGCGGCCTGCGCACCGAGATTACGACGGGAGACGTAACAAGGGCAGACATCTATGCAGTATTCCCTTTCGACAACAAGATGACATTGCTCGAACTCACAGGCAAATCACTACTCAAGTTCTTTGACTATATGGCTAGTTATATGGAACC